>WOR8_10000708_pt1 | contig 44998 bp, 44 predicted proteins | sample DeeMarSeWOR38_10_FD_19890 | JGI IMG/M metagenome (IMG submission 19890)
TATTATATCAGCGTAGCAATATCAAATTTCTGCTGTATTTTTTACCGTTCAATTCAATCAAAAAGTAATATACACCGCTTGAAAGAGGAGTATCGTTTTCCGATTGACCAAACCACTTAAATTCATTTGTACCTGCTGAAGTGACCGTGCTAAACTTTTTAACCTGTTGTCCCAGAGCATCAATAATAACCAGGTTCAGATTTTCGTTTCCGCCGGACTTTATCTGAATGGTAGTGAACTCTTGAGTATTAGGAAGGAAGGGATTAGGAAAAGGTTCACTAATAACAAAATCTGTAAATTCCTTTTCCAAATCCAGGTGTAATTGAACATCAAGCTGACCGTAGAAAAATCTGTAAACATCTTCAAACGGATCGCGAAATATATTGTTATTGAAATCACCGTAAGTTATATAAAAACTTACCAGATCCCCGCTAAACAAAAACGGAAGAAGAAATTTATAAGAGTATTGACCATCGTATTGCATACTTTCTTCAGTATAATCTTCACCACTTGTTGAATAATGAATTTTTACTGTCTGTGGATTAATATTCTCTCTTTGCAGGAACATTTTAATTAACCTAAATGAACCTTCTGCTTCCATCAGGTTTGGGAATTCCAAGGCATCTAGTGCGGAAATTAATCCGTAACCTCTTTCATAATCAGGCGAACTACTGTTATCGGCAGTTTCGAATAAAATATTTCGCACCTGTGTATTCTTTAAATGAGGATGAGCGGATAAAAGTAGCGCAGCAATTCCGCTTGCAATTGGTGCTGCCACAGATGTTCCGCTTGCATTGATGTATCCACTAAAACTGCCTGCCTCTGCACAGTAAACACTTTCACCCTGTGTTACCAGATCCGGTTTAATTCTGCCGTCAAAAGTTGGTCCCCTGCTGCTAAAATCTGCAACCTGATTGTTGTTATTAACAGCTCCTATTCCAAGTGTATTAAAACCGTCGGCGGGTGCGATAACATAAAACCATTGATTGTCGCCTTCATTTCCTGCTGATGTAACTGTAATTACTCCCCTTCTAAAAGCGAGTTCTGCTGCTCTTGTAACGACAGATGTTTTTCCATCCATATCCCTGTATGTATATGAAAATTGACCCGGATCAAATATACTGTATCCCAACGAACTGCTGGTAATATCAACTCCTTTTCGCTCCATCCATTCAAGTGCCGCAGCATAATTATCTTCTTCCAGATGGGTTTCGCTTCCAACATCTTCCGTTTTTGCCAGTAGAAAGTCCGCACCGAATGCTGATCCAATTAATGAGCTGTCTTTAAATCCTCCTACAATTGAAAAAACAAGCGTTCCGTGAAAATGCTGATCTGGAAGATCAGATGAATCATTCGCAGTAGATGAGTCTTTAAATACAAAATCGTATTCTGAAATAACATTCGCATTTACGAGCGATTCGTGATTTTTCCAATCAAATCCTGTATCCAGCAATCCTAATAGAACACCTTCGCCTGTAAATCCTTTTGAATGAACGATTGGTATTTCTGATAATTGAAGCTGTCCGAACGACGGACCGTAATTGAAACCAGGCAGGTTATCTGTTGCTTTATCAAAAATGGAATTAACCCTTGGAATAAGTTTATTAAAAACTAAAATTTCAACCGGTTGAATACTTTTAACAAAGTTTTTCAATTTTAGCTCTTCAATTTGTTCTTTATTTAAATATGCAGTTACAGCATTAAACCAGTTTAATTTATTTTCTATTCTAATCCCAAGTGCTTCAACCTGAGCGACATAATCTTGCTTTAGAGGCAGATCTTCATAAGTAATTAGGCTCTCATGACCCATATTTTTAATTCGTCTCTTAATGCTTTTTTCAGAAAGCTGTTTGATCGCCGAATTGTAAAAATCGGATCCCTTCTCCAGCAAAGTTCCTTTTGCGATTCCTTTATCCTTAAAGTAAATAAAATACTTGGATTGGGAGAAAACATCTGAAGCGAGAAGAATAAGTACAATTAGTAGTACTTTTTTCATACTTTTAATCCGAAATCTGATTATTCAATACCTCTGAAAATTCTATCCGATCTTATCGCGGACAGAAAGCCAAGCGGACCGGGAGCAACTTTATCCTGGTTCACAGACCAGTAAATAAACATCGCCTCACCAACGATCATCTTGTCCGTAATGAAACCGAAGTAGCGGCTGTCCATGCTCATATCAAGATTATCGCCGACTACAAAGTAATGATCCTGGGTTAAGACATACTCCTTAATCGGTTTACCCTGTAATGTAATCACAGATCCTTCTGATATTAATGAGCGCTCACCAAAATCCATTACAATAACCGATTGCCACCATTCAAAGTTTTGAGGAGTAATTTGAATTGTATCCCCTTTTGCAGGAATTACAATTGGACCGTAATTATCCCTGTTCCATTTACAACCGGGTGGATAGATACCTTCCTCTTTTACCCAACCACCCCGCATGTTTTCTTCGGAAATTTTTATGGTAGGAGGAAGTTTGATATTCTTATTATTAATGAAAAATTCTTTATTGATTATTTGCAGTGTATCGTGCGGGCAGGCAACAATTCTTTTAATAAATTTTGAATTGTTCTTAAGTGAATCGCGATAGAATCCTTTTGGGAACTCAAAAATCACAAGATCTTTTTTGGATGGTTTACCTGTTGTAATAATTTCTGTATGGGGAATTGGAAAGTTGATAATCGGGATTTCGCGAGGAGTAGAAAAACTATATGCAAATTTGTTCACAACAATAAAATCACCCGGAACCAGAGTATTTTCCATTGAACTGCTGGGTATTTGAAAGGCATCGAACAGAAAAGCCTTTACAATAATCGCTATTACGAAGACTAACAATAAAATCTTTAAAAATTTAATCAGCTTTTTGATATCAGATCCTTTAAAATAATTTTACCCTAATCATCAATTTGTAGTACAGCTAAAAATGCTTCCTGTGGAATTTCTACGTTGCCTACCTGTTTCATTCGTTTTTTCCCCTCTCTCTGTTTTTCCAATAATTTTCTCTTTCTAGTGACATCACCGCCATAACATTTCGCCAGGACATTTTTTCTTAATGCTTTAACATTCGATTTTGAAATTACCTTGGAACCAATCGCCGCCTGAATTGATACTTCAAACATCTGTCTTGGAATTAAATCTTTCAGTTTCGAGCATACTTTTCTGCCCCAATCATAGGCTTTATCCCTGTGTACTATCATCGAAAGCGCATCTACCGGATCGCCATTCAGTAATATGTCTAATTTAACCAAATCAGATTTAAAATAACCTGCAAATTCGTAATCAAAAGAGGCATAGCCACGAGTCGTTGATTTTAATTTGTCATAAAAGTCAAAAATAATTTCAGAAAGAGGAAAATCGTACTGCAGGTCTGCTCTGGTAGGATCCAAATAAGTAGTGTTTCTATAAATTCCCCTTTTATCCACTGCGAGTTTCATTATATTGCCAACATATTCACTTGGTGTAACAATCTGTGCTTTAATATAGGGCTCTTCAATATAGTCAACATTACCAATTGGAGGCATCTCTGCAGGATTATCAACTATTACTTTATCTCCCTGCTTTGTGTAAACAAAATATTCGACGTTTGGAAGGGTAGTAATAATTGTCTGATCGTACTCACGATGAAGTCTTTCCTGTACTATCTCCATATGCAGAAGACCCAAAAATCCGCATCTGAAGCCAAAACCCAGTGCAGCAGAAGTTTCCGGCTGGTAGATTAACGCAGAATCATTTAAGCGAAATCTATCGAGAGCATCTCGTAAACTTTCGTAATCATCCGAATTTGTTGGGTAGAGACCGCTGTATACCATTGGTTTTACATCTTTATAACCGGGCAAAGGTTTTTCCGCACCATTTTTTGCATGAGTTACGGTATCCCCAACTTTAGCGTGCTTTAAATCCTTGATGCCTGCAATCAAGTAACCAACATTTCCAGCTGATAGTTGGTTGCTTTTTACTTTTCTTAAACCTAAAATCCCGATCTCCTCAGCTTCCATTATTTCGTGCGAGGCAAAGAATTTAATCTTATCACTTGTACGAATTGTACCGTTAAAAATCCTGATATAGGCAACTGCTCCACGATAAGAATCAAAAATTGAATCAAAAATTAAAGCCTGCAAGGGGGAGTCCGGATTTCCTTTTGGAGGAGGAATTCTGTTTACAACGGATTCAAGCAATTCATCTATACCCAAGTTTGCTTTTGCACTTACTTTCAGAATATCATTTTCTTTGCACCCAATTAGATCAATTATTTGATTTGCAACTTTTTCAGTCTCGGCACTTGGCAAATCAATTTTATTTAACACAGGAATTATCTCTAATCCCGCTTCAATAGCCAGATATAGATTGCTTATAGTTTGGGCTTCTACACCCTGTGCCGCATCGACGACTAATAATGCCCCCTCACATGCCGCAAGAGATCTTGAAACTTCATAGCTAAAATCAACGTGTCCCGGAGTATCAATAAGATTGAGAGTATATTTTTTATTATCTTTTGAAGTGTAGTACATCTGAATGGCGTGCGATTTAATCGTGATGCCTCTTTCCCTTTCAAGAGCCATATTATCTAAAACCTGGTCTTTAGCTTCTCTTGCAGTTACGGCACCTGTTTTTTCAAGCAGCCTGTCGGCAATAGTAGATTTACCATGGTCTATATGCGCAATTATGCAGAAATTTCTTATTTGTTCCATACAGAAAGTTTAATTAACAAGTAAATATAAAGAGAGGCTAGTTTTTATTAAAGGTAGTTCCGATGATGATAAATAAAGTAATGACTCAAATTGCCATGCTTTGCATTTCTTCCATTTTTGAAATAGTATCGATAATTATACCTTCCCTTAAAGCATTTTCAGAAACTATCATTTCCTTAAGATTAAATGTTTCAAAAACCTGGCAAAGTATAAGAAGTCCTGCCGGAATTATATCTGCCCGTTTAATTTCCATTCCTTCAATAAATAACCTATCAACCGGAGATTTACACTTTAAAATATCTTCTGTTAATTCAAAAATCTCATCCGCAGAAAAAGTAAATCCGTTCATCGATTTTTTAAACTTTTTATGACGTCTGAAAGAAATAATTGAAGCAGCGGCTACAATCGTTCCCGAAGTTCCAACAGCGAAGTCAAATTTATGTGCAGGGTGAAGATTAACATTTGAATTTATTTTATCCTGGATATATTGCCTACATAATTCAATTCCGGAATCTGTCATCATGTAATCAGGGAAAAACATTTTACTTAATCTTACTGCACCAATTTTAACACTTTCAGCAAATTCAGATAACCCGTGCTCACCCAAAAGCAGTTCTGTACTGCCACCGCCAATATCGACACACAGAATTCTATTTTGTTCTACATCCAAAGCATTTTGCACTCCAAGGTAAATCAGTTCTGCCTCTGCTTTACCATTAATTGCCTCAACTGTTATTTCAGTTTCTTCAAAAACTCTTTCAATGAATTCATTTTTATTTTTTGCTTCTCTAACCGCACTCGTTGCAATTGCCCTCACATCGGCTTTATAAAATTGTGCTATCTTTCCGAAATCTCTTAATATATCAATCGCTTTTTCAATTTCACCTTCGGAAATAATTTTAAAACCATCTTTATGTGATCCTAAACGAATTACTTCTCTTTCCCTGTCAACGATTTTAAACGTTTTTTCCTTCTTAACTTCAACAATAATCAGGTGAAAGGAATTAGTGCCCATATCAATAGCAGCAATGCACTTTTTCATTATTTGCTCTCCCTATTATTTAAGATAGTAGTGCAGAGATGAAATATATCATCAACGGTAACATCCTCGATTAGTTCCGACTTTCGAATAAAGTATTTGTTGGGTCCGATAGGAGCCCAATTGAACGGATTTGTAGGACCAAAAATTGAGATTTGTGGTGTATTCGTTGTACCGGCGACATGCATAATTCCCGTGTCGTTAGATATAAATAAATCGGATTTGGAAATTAATGCAGCAACCTGTGGAATGGGTTTATTTATAAATTTTCCAAAATTAACTTCGGTCTTTTTTTCAAGGTAGTATATATCCTCCCTTTCAGATTGTCCAACGGTCAAATAAAAATTCGCAGGATATTCATCTTCAATTTTCTTTATCAGTGCAGCAAATTTTTCCAATGACCACCTGTTGCTTGGTTTTCCCGCACCGACGTGCAATCCTATAAGATATTTCTTTCTTTCATCTGCAAATTCTTTAATAAAATTATCTGCAAAAGCAGTATCAGATCCATTGAAACTTACTTCTGACCTGTAGTTTTTAGTATTTATTCCAAATGGTCTTAGGATATCCAGACTGCGTTCTGAGACATTGGAATCGGGATGTTGTCTCCAATCAAGATCAATCCTTCTGTCAAAAAAATATGCGCTTGGATTTGGTTCCCCTTCCAGCGAACCAGCTCCGATTCTAATCCCGGAATTTGAAATTCTTGCAAGTAAGTTACTTGTAAATGAAATTGAAACAACCACAGGTACAACAGCAAGGTCATAATTTTCTCTTAGCATGCGCCAAGTTTTTATTAAATAAGAAGGATTTAACAATCGTTTTTTATCGAATACGTAAATTTTATCCAGGAATTTATTCTTAACCATTCCCGGATAGTTAAATGGGCTAACGACTAAAGTAATGTGTGAATCTAGATAGGTTTCCTTTATTGCTCTTAACAGTGAGACACCGGCTAATAGATCACCCAACTGATTATGCTGGCGAATGATCAGAATTTTTTTTGGATTCCCTATATCCCTTTCGTCATTTTTTTCAACTGAGAGTAATGCTTTGAACAGTTTCAAAAAAATATTTTCAAAGAATCCTTTTTCAGTCATTTTCCTTTTCTTTTATATTCCCCTCTTCATCTGTTGTAATATCTCTAAATTCTGCTTCTTCAATATCATTGAATTGTTCTCTGATTCTTTCTTTTTCTTTTTGCCTGTTATCAAGTTTTGATTTTATTCCCCCGGAGTAATTTATAATCAATCTTACGAGTCGTATAATTAAAAAAATTAAAATCCCGAAAACTATTACCTGAATAACCTTAATCATTCTATTTTCCCGGCCTGTGGGCTGAAATATTCGGTATATGCACGGTCTTCTCTGAAAATTTGTTTAAATAACAAATCGAAATCTTCTTCCTTGTGCACAAAATCCAGATCGGTAGCATTTACAATTAGTAAAGGAGTGTTATCATATCTGAAAAAGTAATGGTTGTAAGCTTCGCTGAGTTCATCAAGATAATTTCTTGAAAGGGTCCTCTCTACTTTACGGTTTCTGGCTTTTATATTATACATCAGTCTTTCTGTACTTGCTTGCAGATAAACGGTTAAATCTGGTTTACGCAAACTTCGAGCCAGTAGCGGATAAATACTTTCGTAAAGATTTAGCTCATCTTTACTTAAATTTAAGTATGCAAATATTCTGTCTTTGTCGAATAAATAATCTCCGACAATGTAATTTGTAAATAAATCTTCCTGTGCAAGTTCCTGCTGTTGTTTAAACCTGTTAATTAAAAAAAACATCTGGGTTTGAAACGCATATCTTTTCCTGTCAGAATAAAATTTTTCTAAGAATGGATTATTATCAAACTGTTCTAAAATTAATTTGGCATCGAGTCTATCCTTAATTTTTTGGGCAAGACTGGTTTTCCCAACTCCTATTACACCTTCAATTACAATAAAATGTATTTCGTTGTTACTGTTTTGATTCTTGCTCATTTTATGAGGACTCTATGTGGAATTTTTCTTATTATATGTTGTTTTAAAATCTGAGCCAAATTCTTATCGGCCTCAGACTGCAAATTACAAATTTCACAAATTTTTTTGTTCATTTCGGGATGCACCAATTCAGGGGCAATTTCGCAGAGCGGAATTAAAACAAAATCTCTGTTTAACATATCTTTATGCGGAATAGTCAGCTGTTCATTATTAAAAATAAGATCGTTATAAAACAAAATATCAAGATCAATTTCCCTTGGTCCCCATTTAACATTTTTTCTTCTGCCAACTTGTTCTTCAACCCTTTTCAGGAACTCAAATAATTCTGCTGGCTGGTAATAAGTTTTAATTTTGAACACGGCATTAAAAAAGTTTTCCTGATGTAAATCACCGTATGGTTTTGTTTCATAAATTGATGAAATCAAATTTACCTGGCAGTAATAATCCCGATCAACTAATTCAATTGCCGAATCAATTTTGTTTATCTGCACGCCAATATTTGAGCCGATTCCTATGTATGCTATATTATCTATTTAATATTCTCACTGAATTATTTCAGATCACTTCTCTCTTTAATTACTTCGGCTTCAACGCAATCTGCAACCCCGCCCAGAGGTGGATTGTTTTTTCTTACTCTTACTGCGACTTTATTTATGGTTGAATATTTATCTAATAATTCATCGGCAATTTCAGTAGCAAGAGCTTCAATAAGATAGTATTTTTGATTAATCGCAAGTTTACTTAAGAATGAATAAACTTCATAGTAATCAACAGTTTTTTTTAGATTATCTTCGGCTGCTGCTACTGAGAAATCAGTGTAGATATCAACATCGGCTTCAAATTTACCACCAACGTTTTGTTCTTCCGAGCTTACTCCATGATAGCCATAAAAAGTGGCATTTTTTATTCGTATAATATTTACCATAAATTAAAAGTACTTCCAGTGTATAAAATTAAGCATTTACAAAGTAAATTGATTAGTAATTATTTTTCACCCGATGCCACAGTCTTTAAGTCTTTAATAATCTTTTCTTTCCTCAATTTTATTAAATTACCGAGGTTTGCCCAAAATACACCAGTTAGCACAAATGCTGAGCCAATAAAATGATTTGCAGAAAGATGCTCTTTGTAAAATAAAAATCCAAGAATTAGTGCTACAATTGGAGTGATGAATGCAATTAAAGAAAGAATTACCAGATTCACCCGCTTAATCAACCAATAAAAGGATGTAAAAGTAATTACGCTTCCAAAGAATGATAAATAAAGTAAAGATAAAACCGCATTCTCATCTATCCTGGTTTTGGAGAGATCTTCAAATAAAAATCCGATTGCTACCATAGAAATGCCTGCAATAACCATTGGAACAAAATTCATTGAAAGCGGATGTAGATGATGACCGAACTTTTTAATTGAAACTGCAATCCAAGCCTGCATAATTCCGCTGGCGACAACAGCAACCATACCAATAACATAATTTGTAATATCTCCCGCAAATGAATCTGAAAAAATTATGACTATACCGGAAAACCCGAGTATAGTTCCAAATATTTTGTAAAAACCAATTTTTTCCGAAGGCATTCTGACAAAAGAAAAAATAACCACAAAAAAGGGATAGACAGCAAACAGAACTGATGCCATCCCTGAGGGTACAAACTGCTCTGCCCAGTAAACAAGTCCGAATGGAATAACAAATGAGAAAAATCCCATTAAAAAATAAAGTCGAACAGAAACCTTATCTTTTTGTACGGAAATGTTTTGTATCCTCATTAAAATCCAAATAAAAACAGATGCTAGTGTAAACCTTATTCCGGCAGAGAGAATTGGTGTCAAAGATTCCAGTCCATAACGAATTGCAAGCCAGGTTGAACCCCAAATGAGGCAGAGCATTGTGTAAATCAGAACAATTTTTAAACCTATTTTGCTCAAGTTTTACCCTTCATTGCTATTACCCCAACTGCCCTTCCGGATTTTTCACCTTCCCTGCGATATGAGTGCAGAAGATTTGAGTATTCAAAAGTGCATAATTTTGAAACTTGAATATTACTTTTTATTACACCTGCATTTAAAAGCATTTTAAAGTTGGCATTTTTTAAATCCAGAAAGTACTTTCCATTTTTTAGATTAACATCTTCACCATCAAAATTTTCAGCAACATCTTTCTTTACTTCATAATTTAGCTTTGAAATTGACGGACCGATGTAACATATTAAATTTTGAGCTTTTGTTCCGAAATTATTTTTTAAATTGAACAATGTTTTCTCTAATATTTTTCTAGCTGTACTTCTCCATCCTGAATGCACAGCTGCAATAATTTTATTCTCTTTATCATAAATAAAAATTGCTGGGCAATCTGCCGTGCTGATAACCAAGCCCAAATTTACCTGATCAGTAATCAGTGCATCGCTTTCTCCACAATTTCCCGAGTTACTAATAATATTTATTGTATCACCATGCACCTGCTTTTGGTATCCGATAGAATTTATACCTAATCCTATTCTATTAAAAAATGCCTCCCTGTTTTTCTCAACTGTATCGTGGTTATCAGAGACATTGTAGGACATGTTTAAATAATAAGGTGCTTTTCTGTCCAAACCGAATTTTGTACTAAATCTGCACAATATTTCGGGAAAATTATAGAATATATACGGACTGATAATCAGCATAGGGAAAAATAAATCGGAGGTTTGCCCATAAATTGAGTCTGTAAACGTTTAGTAGTATATTAGCAAACAATTTAAACTTAAGTTGAGGCAAATATATTGAAAATATTAGTAACTAATGATGACGGAATAGATTCAGCGGGAATATCTGCTCTGGCTGAAGGATTAAAAGAAATTGCAGATGTTGTGGTTGTTGCTCCGTACGATGAACAGAGTGCTGTGGGGCACGGTATTACCATGAAAATTCCATTACGCGTTACTAAATACTATAAAAACGGCTCCTTCTTTGGATATGCAGTTGAAGGAACACCTGCCGACTGCGTAAAGATGGGAATAAGGAATATCATTGGTGAAGCTCCCGATCTTGTAATATCGGGAATTAATCACGGGTCCAATACGGCAATAAACATCATTTATTCAGGAACTGTATCCGCAGCAAGAGAAGCAGCTATAATGGATGTTCCTGCCATTGCAATTTCAGTAACAAGCCATGATGCACAAGATTTTACATATGCTTCGAAAGTCATAAAAATGATTGCACTAAAAGTGGCTGAGCATGGACTTGTTACAAAACAGAGCAAAGCAAAGTGGGACGACATATATGAAAAACGAGTTGATCCCTACGGAAAAGAATATTACTGGCTTACAGGGAAGCTTGTGGAAATAGAAACAGAGCTCGATACAGATCAACGTGCTATAAGAAATAATTATGTTTCCATGACACCTATACATTTTGACTTAACGGACTACGAAACCTTTGAAAGAATGAAAGGCTGGAATATTGAAAAGGTTAAGAATGAAGACGCTACATAATGTTTATCAAATAGATGCTTTTACAAACCAACCGTTCAAGGGGAATCCAGCCGGAGTTGTCTATTCTGATGAATTGGACGATGTGGAGATGCAATTAATTGCACGCGAATTCAATCTTTCTGAAACGGCATTCATTTCTAATTCCCATAAGGCAGATTTTAATTTAAGGTGGTTCACACCAAAAGTCGAAGTTAAACTCTGCGGTCATGCAACTATCGCTTCAATGCATTACCTTATCGAGCGTGGAATAATAAAAAAAGAAACAGAAGTTAAATTCGATACGCTTTCCGGGATTTTAACGTGCAAAAGCGAAAACAATTTATATTATTTAAATCTTCCGGTTCCAACAATCGAACTCTTTGAAGGCAACAGGAAAGAAATACTTCAAGCACTATCAATAAACCCCGAAAGTATTAATCCTAATTTTCCTCTTTTTCTTGTTGATAAAAGTTATTTATTCATTTATGTAAAATCTTTAGAGGCATTAGGAAAACTCAAACCAGATTTTGGTTCACTGCTCAAATTAACTAAAGAAGGAAAAGAATTTGATGCAGTTGCAGTTTTTACCATGGAAACATTCGAGAAAGTTAATTCGGCACATTTAAGGTTTTACGCACCTGCTTTTGGAATAGATGAAGATCCGGTTACAGGTTCTGCAAACGGACCGCTGCTTTTGGTCTTAATGAAATTAGGACTGATTAATAATAAAACAGAAAACGGTAAATTTATTTTTGAGCAGGGGGACTTCATCGGGAGAGAAGGAAGAATAACTGTAGCTTATTCTCCCAATCAGAATAAACTTGCCATTGCCGGGAATGCAGTGACCATACTAAAAGGGGAACTCAATTTCTAATGTTTGGATATGAAGAATTTGGGATCTCACTCTCATTTCAATTTGTTTATTTATTGCTTGCGCTTTTCATATTTGCAGGCTATACATATTATACTTATAAATTCACTGTTCCACAGATAGGTAGAATTCAAAAAGTCCTTTTAATTATTTTGAGAACCACTGCACTGCTACTGCTACTACTTATTATGTTCGAACCGATCCTGAATCTTGTAAAAAAGGAAAAAGTTAAACCATCAAATATTGTGTTTATAGATAACTCCCGTTCAATTACCATTGATGATGGGTCTAAAAGAGAGGAAACTACCTTAAAAATAGTAAAAGAGCTGGGGACCTATGCAGAGTCAGCAAATTTGAATTTTTACACTTTCGGAAGTAATATAAATAAAATTCCTGTTGATAGTTTGAGTAAAATCAACTTTAATGATGGTGCTACAAACATCGTCAATATTTTTAATTCAATACAAAAAGACGAGGTCAATTATTCTTCGATTATTCTCCTGAGTGATGGTGTTTTTAACGCAGGGAATAATCCATATTACAGTGCCGTTAAAACCGGCATACCGGTATACGCAATTGGGATTGGGGATACTACAAGGAAAAAAGATGCAGAAATAAAAAAAGTTTTATACAATGAACTGGTTTATGTAGAATCGCCTACAACAATTGCAGCCACAATTCAGAATTTTGGCTTTGCGGGTGATGAGGTTACCGTCACCTTGAGCGAAGGTGAAAAATTAATTTCCTCAAAAATAATTCAACTTAGTAAAACAGGAATTCAAAGCACGACTTTTGATTATACCCCTGGGTCGATCGGTGAAATTAAATTATCAGTTTCAATTTCCGGATTGGACGGGGAGTTTACGAATGAAAACAACAAAGAAATATTTTACCTAAAGGTGCTTTCGAATAAGATAAGAATTTTACTTCTTGCATCCAGCCCATCCAACGATCTTGCTTTCATTAAGGCCTCATTAAAGCAAGATAAAAACTTAACTGTCAGTACAATTACACAAATTTCTGCCCAGCGTTTTTTAGATGAGTTAAATTACAGTTTAGTAGACAGCGCAGATATTTTATTTTTAGTAGGGTTTCCTTCAGATAACACTCCCGATGATTTATGGAGAGTTGTCATGAATAAAATACTTGACGAAAAAGTTCCCTACTTCTTATCCCTTTCACCAAACATAAGTTTGAATAGATTATTAGATTTAAAATCGGAACTATCATTTACGATCAGTCATAATTTAGCAGGATACAAACAGGTTCAGCCTGAAATATCACCTCAATTTACCAATCATCCCCTAATACAGCACAATTCTTCAGAAATTGTCGGGGCATGGAATAACCTTCCGCCAGTTTTGCAGTCTAATAATATTTTTTCGGCAAAACCGGAGAGCAAAGTACTTTCACTAATAAAGATTAACAACAAATTAATTAACTCACCTCTCATTTTGCTCAGAAATTTCAGTGAAAGAAAGTCGATAACGATTCTAGCAAAGGAAATTTGGAAATGGAAACTTCAGACAGCAGCAAAAAGGTCAGATTTATTTGAAAGTTTTATACTTAATTCCGTGAAATGGTTAAATGCAGCTGATGAGCAACGCAGGGTAGTAATCAGTGCCACCAAGAAAAATTATTCCCAGGGTGAGAGGGTAGAATTCTCGGCACAAGTCCTAGATGAGTCTCTTAATCCTGTTTCTGATGCGGAAGTAAGGGTTAAAATAAACTCAAATAAAAATACTTACCAAACAGATTTGCAGATCATAGGCGGAGGTATTTACGAAGGTAACATTAGTTTAAATGAAACCGGCGATTTTAGTTACATTGGAGAGAGTTTTAGAGATGGTGTGAAATTAGGCGAAGATAAAGGAACATTTAATATCGGTGAAATTGACATTGAGATGATAGATCCTGTAATGAATTTTAACTTATTAAATATTATTGCTAAGGAAACAGGCGGTAAGTTTTATTCGACTCAAAATTATAGTGAGGTTTTAAAGAAAATCGATGAGATAAATATGCTTTCAACTAAGGAGAAGATAATAGCTTCAGAAATTATGCTTTGGTCGAGTGAATGGATGCTGGTGCTTGCAATTTTATTCTTTTCGCTTGAATGGTTCATTCGAAAAAGGATTGGATTACTTTAGATTGCTTCATTAAAAATGCCGATTAGATGAAGATAGCACTCTCAGGAATATTAGATTTTTTCCTTCCGAAATATTGTGCGGGCTGTAATAAAAAACTGAATCCCGGTGAACCGCAGGTTTGCATTGATTGTCTCGGTCATATACTTACTGCAGATTACGACCGATTAGAATTAGAATATGATAGAAAATTTAAAAGCACGGGTTATGTTCAGGATCTCTTTTCACTGTACGTTTTTGAAAGCGCAGGTACGCTTCAAAATATAATTCATTCATTTAAGTACGGCAAAAGATTTCATATAGGAATTTTTCTTGGTAAGAAACTGGCCCAGTCAATAATAGATAAAATAAAATCCTGGCAGATCGATTTGATTGTCCCTGTCCCATTACACCATTTAAAAAAAGCCGAGAGAGGATTTAATCAATCGGATTTTATAGTGAGGGGATTGAGCTATTCATTAAAGATACCATATTCAGATAAAATTATTAAACGAATTCGATTTACAGAATCACAAACAAAATTAGATTTAGAGGAGCGGGGACAAAATGTTTCAGGCGCTTTTAAAGTTAAGCGGAAAAAAATAATAGCCGACAAAAATATTCTGATAGTTGATGATGTTATAACAACAGGTGCAACAATAGATGAATGTGCAAAAGCGTTAATGAAAAATGGTGCTTCCAAAATTTATGCCTGCTCCCTTGCCATAGCAGATTAAGTTTTTACATCTTTTCGGGTGCAGATACACCTAGAATTGATAATCCGTTTTTAATTACAATTTTTGTTGCAATCGCAAGAGCTAACCGTGCTTCACCAAGTTTTTTTTCACTGCCAAGTATCCTGTGAAAATGATAGAATTTATGAAAGGCAGCGGCTAATTCTTCCAGATAAATACATATTCGGTGTGATTCAAAGTGTTCTGCGCAGTATAAAACCTCTTCTTCAAATAGATGCAACTTTTTAAGCAGTCGTTGTTCCTCTTCGGCGGTGAGTAAATGCAGATTATCAGTATTTGGATTAAGATTTTCCCCTGCTACTGCATTAATAATGGAGCAAATTCTTGCATGGGCGTACTGTAAATAAAAGACGGGATTTTCATCCGATTGTTTCTTAGCAAGAGATAAATCAAAGTTCATATGAGAAGTAATCGAACGCATATTAAAAAAGTAACGTACGACATCACAGCCAACTTCATCAACAAGTTCATCAAGTGTAATATAGTTTGCTTTACGGGTGGACATCTTTACAACCTCCCCACCCTCCATTATAGTTACAAATTGGTGAATGAGAACTCTGGTTCTGGTTTCATCGTAGCCTAAAGCTTTTATCCCTGCAAGCACATCAGGATAAGTAGCTGCGTGATCAGAACCAAAAAGATCGACCATTAAGTCATAACCTCGTTCATACTTAGTAGCATGGTAAGCAATGTCGGGTAGCCTGTAAGTAGGTTCTCCTGTAGCTTTTACAATTACTTTATCTTCTTCACTTCCAAGTTCACAAAGTTTTAACCAAATTGCATCATCTCTTTTATATGACAGTCCAAGTGAATCAAATTGTCCAAGCAACTGTTCAATTTTTCCTTCATCGTAAAGTGATTTTTCATTGTAAAATATTTTATGATTGATACCTAATTTATTCAAGCTATTTTTTATATCATCAAAAATTTCTGCCTCAGCAATGTCTTTAAATTTACCTTCGGGAGGTTCGTTCTTAAGACTATTGTCATATTTATCATGTATTTTTTTCGCAATGGTCTGGATATAGTTTCCCTGGTAATATTCATCAGGAAAAATAATTTCTTCACCCAGGAATTGCAGGTACCGCAGCTTTACGGAATCGCCTAAAATCCTCATTTGTCTTCCGGCATTATTAAAATAGTACTCACGGTCTACTTCATAGCCAATCCATTCAAGCATGTTGGAGAGTGTATCACCTATAACTGCGTTTCTTCCGTGACCCACGGTTAATGGTCCGGTTGGATTTGCAGATACGAATTCAACGTTTGCTCTTTTGCCTTTATATTTTGACGATTTGCCAAAGCCTACACTTTTAGAAATAATTTTTTTAGTAATATCCGCTACATATTGCGGAGCAAAGAAAAAGTTTATAAATCCAGGACCTGCTATTTCCGCCTTAAGGATTACATTTTTATCATAAGAAAGATTTGAAAGAATCTGAAGTGCAATTTCCCTTGGATTTTTCTTTAATTTTTTTGAAAGCAACATCGCAGCATTACTGGAAAGATCTCCATGATTCTCAATCTTGGGAGTATCAAAGGAAAGATCTATCTCCCTTAAATAACTAAGCTTTTGACCTGCTTCGGTAAAGATTTTGTGTAAATAGTCTTTCAAGAATTATTTAATATTTTTTGCTAGACAAAGTTAAACAATTTGATAAAAGGGCGTGATAGTCAAAAATATTCAGCTATTTTAATTTTTACTGATTGATTTTACTTATCTCTTCGTCAATAACTTTTTCGGTAGGTGCATCCCCCCACAGTTTCTCAAGATTGTAAAAACTCCGAGCATCCTTTCTAAATATATGAACTACAACATCAACATAGTCAAGTAAAACCCAGGAAAGCGCTTTGAAACCTTCTTTATGCCAACATTTAAAACCCTCTTTGCTTAAAGATTCGTCAATCTGGTCGGCAATCGCTTTTACTTGCACATCAGAATCTGCCGAACAGATTACAAAATAGTCTGCAAAGGACGCAATCTTTCGCAAGTCCATTACAATAACGTCGAAACCTTTTTTGATAAAAACCTGTTGAGCAATTGTTAAGGCAAATTTTCCCGAATCCAAATTAAGACCTCTTTTTTAAAGGAATAAGCTGTGAATAATCCTTACCGAGAATTATGGTAACATCCAGTAAATATTCTCTATTAATTTGCTGTATTATATTCGAATTTTTTAATCCGATTGAATCTGAAATTATAAGCGCATTAAATAGTTTACCAGTCCTATCAATTATAATTGAATTTTCAATTTCAAATGAACGGTAATTACCAATGTTTACAACATCGAAACTTTTCTCCCGAAGGTATTCGGTAAGCTTATCTGCCATACCGCTTACTCCACAACCGTTCAAAACTTCGACCTGAATTTTTTCCTTAAATGGATAGGGTTGACTCTGGTTTTGGACTTCAGATTTAAAAGGTAATACGTTTTTAATGATATTATAAATCAAAAATAAATTAATCAGAAATAGTAAAAGGATGAGAAGTTTTTGCAGCAGAGTGACTGATTTTATATTAAATGCAGATTTTTTTGTTTCTTTTTTCTTAACCACTTATTTAGTTGTTATTAATGGCTATTCATTTTTGAATGGTGCTTCCTGCTGAAACAGATTATTTGAATTACCGTTAAAAGGCAAGTAGTATCCATAATACGGATTGAAAAAGCCATAGCCGTATGGCATATTTCTATATTGCAGGTGAACAGAAAAATCTTTCCAGGGGCTGTAGTTTACTGCCGCGTTGCTAATGTAAATTCCGGAAATATTTTTTTGAAATTGATCTCCCAAAGTACTGTATGGTGAGTGAACAACGCTTACATCGAGCTGGACATTTAAGTTAGGCATTAGCCTGTAGAACATGCTATTTGTGTAAGAAGTTAACGAAACACCTTGTCCGGCAAATGCAGAATAACTTACATTAAAAGAATGGCGCATAAAGAAATTATCCGAGTTCAAAAAACCAAATAAATAATTTTGGTCATCGGTAACTATTCCCTCTTTTACGTTTGGAGTTGTCAGACCATCACTTCTAAACTGCCCAATAGCAGCTGCATTTATTATTAAAAATAAAATTATTATTGCATATTTCATTTTAAATCCATTTTTAAGTATTGAATTTTAGTCAATAACATTTCGAAAATCAAGAGATAATTTTACTTAGAAGCTAATTTTCTTATGAATTTTTAATATTTTATCAATAAATGTCTGATACAATTTTCAGTTTTATCTTTGATTAAACTTATCTTTTCTACATATGAAAATATTAATAGTTGATAATTATGATTCCTTTACATTTAACCTCGTTCAGCTTATTGGACAAAATAAGCTGCAAACTGAGATTATAAGGAATGATGAAATCAGTATAAACGATGTTAAACGCTTCAAACCGACCAAAATTATTATTTCTCCCGGGCCAGGCAGACCTGAAAATTCCGGACTCTCATTAGAAGTAATTAAAGAATACGGTAAGGAAATTCCGATTTTAGGAGTGTGCCTCGGTATGCAGGCAATCTGTCAAACATTCGGTGCTAAAATTATTAACTCCAGGCACATATATCATGGTAAGACTTCACCTATCAAGCATAACGGAGAAGGTATTTTCGCCGAAATCCCGCAGGAGTTTGAGGCCATGCGGTATCATTCACTAATTGTAAAGAGCAATACTCTACCGAAAGTTATTGAAGTCACTGCTACTACTGAGAATGGAATAATTATGGGTATTAGGCATAAAAGGTTTCCAATGGATGGTATTCAATTTCACCCTGAGTCTATTTTAACATTAGCAGGGAAGCAGATTATTAATAACTGGATTGAACAAGGTATTTCAAACTAGTGATAATCTAATCAACCAGAGCAATCATTTCAATTTCAACCGCAGAATTTAGAGGTAATTCATTTACGCCTACCGCACTTCGAACATGTTTACCAATTTCACCAAATATTTTTTCAAGTAATTCAGAAGCACCATTTGCAACCTTGGGTTGCGCTGTGAAATCATTTGCGCTGTTTACAAAAACGGTCAGCTTTACAATCTGCTTTATATTATCCAGATTACCGATCACACTTTTTACAGCACTCAGGCAATTAATTAAACAAAGCTCAGCAGCTTTACGCGCATAATCTTCTGTTAAATCCTTTCCAACCTTACCTGTATAAACAATCTCACCATCCACAACCGGTACTTGTCCCGACGTGAAAACAAAATTGCCTACTTTTGTTGCCGGAATATAAGCAGCCAGTGGTTTGGGTGTCGGTGGTATTTTAAAACCAATCTCATTTAATTTTTCTTCTATCATATTTTCACCTGCATTCTTTCAATGTTTCATTTTTTAATTAAATTTGATTTATAAAGAACAGCAAAATATTAAGTAATTAAATATAAGGATTAAACAAATGACCGGTCTAAAGTTTAATGAGCTTGTAGAGATTGTAAAAAGATTACGAAAAGAATGTCCATGGGATCGTGAACAAACCAACGAATCAATTAAAGCTGCTACTATTGAAGAAGCGTATGAAGTTGTTGAAGCAATTGAAAAGAAGAATTACGGCGATTTAAAAAGTGAGCTCGGTGATCTGCTTCTGCACGTTGTTTTTCATACAATAATCGCCTCCGAAAAACATAACTTTTCAATTGACGATGTGATTGAGTCAATCAAAGATAAATTGATTAGAAGGCATCCACACGTATTTGGAGAAGTAAGAGTCTCAGGTTCTGATGAGGTTAAAAAAAATTGGGAGGAAATTAAGTTACGCGAAGGCAGAAAATCTATTTTAGATGGTGTGCCGGAGATTCTACCTGCCCTGCAAAGGGCACATAGGCTGCAGGAAAAAGCGGCTAAAGTTGGCTTCGATTGGGAAAAGAAAGAAGATGTTTGGAAAAAGGTAATTGAAGAAATTGAAGAAATGCACGAAGTTGAGATGAAAAGAAGTGAATCAACCGATAAAAACTCCGATGAAAAATTATATGAGATCTTGGAAAATGAGGTGGGCGATGTGTTTTTTGCGTTGGTAAATTATGCCAGATTTTTAGATATAAATCCTGAAAATGCCTTAAGAAGAACAAATTCAAAATTTATTACAAGATTTAACTACGTGGAAAAAGAAATATCAAAGCTTGGTAAGCAAATAAGCGAATCAAATTTAGAAGAGATGGATAAATACTGGGAGGAAAGTAAAAAACTTAATTAGAGTGATTATTTGTATTGTTAAACTTTTCGTACGCATCTATGATATCTTTAACAAGTTTGTGTCTGACAACATCAGATTTATCAAAATAAGCAAAAGCCACTCCTTCAACATTCGCCAAAATATCCTTAGCCTGCACCAAGCCGCTAATCTGTTTAACCGGTAAATCAATTTGAGTTATATCGCCGGTAATGATTGCACGTGAATTTGCTCCTAAACGTGTTAAAAACATCTTCATTTGCATAGGAGTGGAATTCTGTGCTTCATCTAAAATAACATAAGCATTGTTAAGAGTTCTTCCGCGCATATATGCAAGGGGAACTATTTCAATTATTCTTTTTTCGATATAATTACGCAACTTTTCAGATGGAATCATGTCATCGAGCGCATCGTAAAGAGGTCGGAGATAGGGATCAATTTTTTCTCTGAAATCACCGGGTAAAAATCCCAAACTTTCACCTGCTTCTACAGCAGGGCGGGCTAAAACAAGTTTCTTTACTATCCCCCTCTTTAAAGCAGAAACCGCAACAGCCACAGCCAGATATGTTTTACCTGTTCCTGCAGGACCGATTGCAAAGCAGATATCATTTTTACGTGCAAGATTTAAATAATTTATTTGTCCTGCAGTACGAGCTTTTATCACATCTTTTTTTGTATACAGAACTATAGTGTCAAATTCTTCATCATCGACAATTTCTTTACCTTCAATAGTAAGATTTAATATTGTCTCAACATCATTAGAAGTTAATTTACCACTGGTATTAAGGACATAAACCATTTCTTTAAGTATTTTTTCCAATAGTTCAACTTCTTCAATAACGCCTTTTAACAACAGGGTCTCGCCTCGTGCTGTAATGGTAGTACTGAAACGATCTTCCAGTACTCTTAAGTTAGAATCATTAAAGCCAAGGAAGCTCAGCATATCCACGTTATCAATTATTATTTTCTTTTCAACCGCAGTCATAATATGGTTTAAACAGAAAAACCCTCATCCCGTTAAAAGGACAAGGGTTTTTCAATCAAGAATATTTATTTAACATTAAAAAGATATTTATTGAACCGGAGCCGGTTTGTAGTTTCTTCTTAATCTTTCATATTTATCTTTTTCTTCCTGGGTTAGTGGTGGAACCTGGAATACCTGGTCGGGATAAATTAAATCGGGATTCTTAATTTTATCACGATTTGCTTTATAGATGACCGGCCAAGCAAATCCGTTTCCGTAATGCTCTTTCTTTCTAGCAATTCCCCAGAGGTGATCACCTTTGACCACTTTGTAGGAAATTACAGGAGGAGCATCTATCCACTCATCAAGAGCTCTTTGCATTTTATTGTGAACTTTATCAAAGAATTCCGGCAGAGCACTAATCTTGTTCATTTTTAAAGCATCAAGATCGGCTTGTCTGTCAGCCTTCGGACTTTCTTTTCTTTTAATCTTACCGTCTAATTCGTTAACAGCTTTTCTAAAGTTTTCAACATCGCTTCTGGTTGCTCCAACCAATGCATAAAGTTCATCTATACATTCTTCAGGATCCTGCAGACCAGATAATGTTCCACTAAGGTTATCAATGTCAGCATTAAGTGCTTCAATTTCTGACATCAAAGCTTGTTTTTTACCCGTTAGTCGGGTCATTTCAGCTTCCCATTCTTCAACTGTCATTTCTTCCTGTGCAAAAGAAGAAAGAGAGAACAGTACTACAAGGGAAACCAAAGCTACTAAGAAATTTTTGAGTTTCATTTAATTACCTCCAATTTCAATTTGATTATTTAATTTCAATTACTTATCAGAAGGCAGCTTTTGTAAGTTAGCCCTTGTTTCTTCTTTTTGTTTGTTGCATTCAGCGAGTTTACGATTGATCGTCTGAATTTCAGATTCGAGCTGGGCTCTTTCATCTTTAAGCTGGTTTGCTTCTGCTTCAAGAGACTTTACCTCCTGCCTTAAAGCATCAAGCTCAGCTAATTGAGCTTCGCTCAGTCCACCGCAGCCAGCAAATAATGCTGCGCTTAAAAACAGCACCACAAAGAAGGCTGGCAATTTGAAGTTTTTAAGTAGGCTCATATGTAACCTCCGATTATTTATGTTTGTTATTACTGGAAATTGTAAATAAGGGAATTTATTCCTTTTTTTTTAACTACAACAGATAAACATGTAGTAGAAAATTTAACATGCTTATATACTTAAATACCCTAAAAAATTCAAATAAAATGATTATTAATTCCTCAAATGAGCCTTTTTTCAACAAAGCTAGTATAGCCCTCGCTGGCTACTATAAGATGATCGAAAACAGGTATATCCATCAATTTCCCCGCTTCGACTATCTTTTTAGTAATTGAAATATCCTCATTGCTTGGCTCTAAATTGCCGCTCGGATGATTATGAACAAGAATTATACTTGCTGATAGGCAATCAATTGCTACTTTAAAAATTTCCCGTGGATGTACAATGCTTGAATTTAAATTCCCAATTGAAATGGTTTCCTGCTTAATTATTTTATTTGAAGAATTAAGACATACAACAATAAATCTCTCTTTTAGTTCATCTCTTAGTAAAGGAATAAAAATTTCAGCTACATCCTGAGGCGAAGTAATTTTTTTATCAAAAAGTAATCTTGACTGTGACTGAATACGTCTGTTTAATTCGAATGCCGCGGCAAGAGTTGCTGACTTATCTTTACCTATGCCACTAACTTTTTGAAGTGACTCAATTGATTTCGATGCAAGAGCAGCCAACGTTCCTTCCCTTTTTAATAGTTCTCTTGCGATTTCCAGAACTGATTTTCCCCTCTTCCCTGTTCTAAGAAGAATAGCTATTAGCTCTGCATCCGATAAATTATGTGCCCCGCGTAATAATAATTTTTCCCGGGGACGATCATCCAGCGGTAAATCCTTAATAGTATTTTTTCCTTGTTTCCCCAAACCCCTTATTCGTTTAATCTGAATTTATCAATCAATTCGAACACGCCATCTTTATATCGTACAATATTTAAAAAATTATTTATTCTTTTTTCACCCATAGAAATATTGTTATGATAACCGACAGTAGTGATTCCTGAAATCATTTTAGACTTAATATTTGCCCGTGTCGGTTCAATATTTCTTACTACGGTCAATAAATATCGCGCCGCATCATATCCGTATAGTATATTCCGGTTTATATCCCTTCCGGTTGTTGAGTTAAAATTATAATTAAAGTCCTGATAATCATCGCCTTTATAATCAAAAAAATAATCACTGGTGAACGTTAAATTATTACTAATTGAAAGTGAAGATTCAAATCCTTTTGCAGTTAACCAATCCTGATTGCCGTAAATTGGAAGATTAAAGTTGTGCTTTACAAAGCTTGCTAATATAATGGGGGCTGCTGTATTCTCACTTAATGGTATGTAAATCCCTTCTACTGAATTCGAATCGGCAATAATTCGCTCAATCTGTTCATCGAATGCAATGCTGCCGTCTTTATAAGTTTCTTTTCTTAAAATTCTTCCGCCAAGCCTTTCAAACTCCTCTGCAAATGTTGCTGCAAGCAAAGGTGAATAACCTTCAATTGAATTTAAGATAGAAATTTGTCTTTTGTTTTCTACAAAAAATAAGTATTGAGCCATCACTTTTCCGCGAACGGAGAAGGAAGGATTGGCCTGAAAAAAATTCTCACTAATTTGAGTAAGATCGTCATCAGTTGCTGTGGGTGAAATTATAGGGATGTTATTCGAATAGGATTCTTCCAAAGTGGCCCGTACTTCATTGCTATAAATCGGTCCGAGTACTGCCCTTAATGCGGAAATAGATGAAAATTCTACCATAATATCTTTAATTTCATTCACATCACTTCTAGTATCCCGAATAATCAGACCAATTTTTTCATCCCTTGTTTTATTAAATTCGTGCAGGGCATATTTTATTCCCTCCAATATTTCAGCTGCTGTTGTAGAAGAATAGTCTCCGGTTGGGCTCATCTCAAGAGGAAGCATAACTCCTATTGCCACTTTAGAGACACCACCTTCATTATAATCGAATGATGAGTCAATTAGTCTTTTAGCTTCAAAATATTCTTCTGAATTCGGGTATTTGTATGTTAAATCATTAAAAACACTTTTTGCACCAAATATATCGTTGGCTTTTAAAAGCACCTTCCCCATCTGAAGCATGATAAAAGCTTTTACATCATTGTTTGTAAAGGAATCGTGAAGTCTCTGCAGTTGATTTTCATTTAAGTAATTAAAAGCGATGGCTTCAGCTAAATCCCTGGCTTTATTTTTATATTCCTCCGAAACTGTTAAATCAATTAAAGAAGCAGATTCCCTAAAAGCGTTGTAATAATTTGCTACTTCCAGATTGTATTTTACAAGTAAAATCTTTAACTCATCAGTATAACGACTTCCTGGATATTTTTCTAAAAAGTCCAGTAAAACTTTTTTTGCATTTTCAAATTTCTTTTCTTGAAAATAGATTTTTGCTTTAAAGAATTCAGCCACGGTTGTTTTTGAGTTGTACTCGTTATCATTAATAATTTTATTAAATATCACCAGTGCCTGATTAAAATCCCCAGTATTATACATACTAAGAGCCAGGCGAAATTGCGAATCAATAGTACCATCAGAGTATGTTTGAGCATAATTGAAAAATGAGACTATAAAAAACGTGAAGATTAGAATAATTTTTTTATGCATCAGAAGCCGTAGTTGAGTTTATTAAGTTTGATAGTATTTTTTTTCTTTCTGAGATGTCCAGATTTTGTGGATCTAAAAGTAATGCTGCATTCAAAAACTTTTCTGCTTCCAAATATTTATTTTGCTTTTGAAATGCATCTGCCAATGCAAGGTGTGTTTCCGAAGAAACAGTTTTTTGCGATTCCAGAAAAGTAATTAAGTGTCTCTCAGCCTTCTCAAATTCTTCACATTTAATATATATTTTTCCTGCCCATGAATGCAACTCTGGTTCCTTTGAATTTAATTTCAGAGCCCATTTAATTGCCGCCTCTGAATTTGAGTACATTTTTAGTCTGTATAAAATCTTCGCTTTAACAAAATGTAATTCCCAGTAATCATTAAGCAGCAATTCCGCCTTAGCTATATATTTTAATGCATCTTCAAAGCGATTAAAGACATATTCAATTTTTGCCAGATATAAATATGCTTCATAAATCAATTCCGGTTGCTCATCGGAAATAACAAATCTAAGCAGATGCATTTTTGACAGTTCATAATCTTCAAGATTAAAGTATGCATATGCTATTAATAACGATACAAAAGGTTCATCCTCCGGGGATAGCTTCTTCAAAATATCCAGAGCATCAACCCACAGTTTATTTCTGATAAAAAATTGACCGTTACTAAGTAATAGATCGATGTTCTTGGAGTTAAATTTTAATCCGGTTTTATAAACATCCTTAGCTGATTCAATCTGTCCCGTTTTTTCGTAAAGCGAAGCAAGTTTTATAAATGAATCAACAAATTCCGGATTTTCGTTTATCAATGAGTTATATACTTGAATTGCATGCAGGTTTTTACCTGATTTTTCAAACTCAGCGGCTTTTTTAATTTTATGCTCTAAACTGTATTCCAAAAGATAAAAATCACTCCCATTCAATTGTCGCAGGTGGTTTTGAGCTAACATCATAAACAACTCTATTAACACCGCGTACTTTATTTATTATTTTATTCGATACTTCTGACAAAAAGTCGTGATCAAAAGTAAACCAATCAGCAGTCATGCCATCTTGTGAAGTTACAGCACGGAGCGCGAGCACAAATTCGTAAGTCCTCGAATCACCCATAACGCCGACGGTGCTTACAGGTAATAACACAGTAAAAGCTTGCCAAATGCTGTTATACAATCCCTCTTCTTTGATCGAATTTATAAAAATATCATCGGCTTCACGTAAAATATCCAGTTTCTCTTTGGTTACCTCGCCCAAAGCTCTTACTGCCAAACCCGGACCCGGGAATGGATGACGTCTGATGAACTCATCAGGTACTTCTAAATTTCTGCCTACATCTCTTACCTCATCTTTAAATAACTCACGGAATGGCTCAATAAGTTTTAGATTCATTTTATCAGGCAACCCTCCAACATTATGATGCGTTTTTATAGTTGCAGATTTTCCTTTAACTGAAATAGATTCAATCACATCAGGATATAACGTACCTTGAATGAGAAACTCAACCCCTTTAATTTTTGCGGCTTCTTCCTCAAAAACTTCTATGAAAGTTAAGCCAATAATTTTTCTTTTTTCTTCCGGTTCGAAAACGCCTTTAAGTTTTTTTAAAAACTTCTCCGATGCATCTATATGCAGATAATTTAGTTGAAGTTTGTCCTCAAATAATTTTCTAACTTTTTCACTTTCGTTTTTGCGCATTAATCCGTTATCAATATGAATGCATACTAAATCGCCTTCGATAGCCTTATTAACAAGCACTGCAGCGACAGTAGAATCAACTCCGCCGCTCAATGCACAAATTGCTTTTGAATTGCCAATTAATTCTTTAATTTCTTTTAATTTTTGCTCGATAAAATTTTCAGATGTCCAATCATTTTTACATTTACAAATATCCATCACGAAGTTTTTTAAAATTTTAACGCCTTCTTCTGTGTGGACGACCTCCGGATGAAACTGCAGTCCATAAATGTTCTTTGAGGTATTTGAAACCACACAAATGGGTGAATGATCTGATTCCCCCACAACTCTAAATCCGTGAGGGAGTTCCGTTAAATAATCTCCGTGGCTCATCCAGACAACCGAAGCATCTTCTACATTTTTAAGAATATCTGAATCATCAATTGTTCTTAAAACTGATTTTCCATACTCCCTGTCTGCTGCCGGCTCAACTTTACCATTAAATGTTTTACAAATGAACTGTAAACCATAACAGATTCCGAGAATGGGTATTCTCAAATTAAAAATTTCAGGATCGATTTGGGGTGCATCGTCATCATAGACACTCATAGGACCGCCCGACAAAATTATTCCTCTTGGTTTTATATTTCTTATTTCCTCAGTTGAGATCGTGTGGGGATGAATTTCAGAATAAACTTTCGCTTCTCTAATACGGCGGGCTATTAGCTGTGTATACTGTGAACCAAAATCTATAATTAATATTGAATCCCTTAGGAACATACTTAATAAACTAAATTACACTGTTCTAAATAAAAAAGAAAGCCCGTCCTGAAACGGGCACAATAAAAATTAAAAAATTACTTTTTATTCTTTTTTTATTGTCCAATTAGTGATTTATATGTACCTGCATCCAACAGATCATCCAGTTCCGAAAGATTACTAACTTCTGCTTTAACCATCCATCCTTCGCCAAATGGATCCTGATTAATTAATTCAGGTGAATCCGCAAGTTTCTTATTTATTTCAATAACTTTTCCGGTAAACGGACCATAAAGATCACTAACAGTTTTTACAGCCTCAATAGTTCCGAACGATTGGCTTTTAGTTATTTCGGCTAAGCCCTCATCAATATCCACAAAAACAACATCGCCCAATTCTCCTTGTGCATAATCTGTAATGCCAATTGTAGCAATATTGCCTTCAACTCGAACCCATTCATGATCGTTTGTGTATTTTAAATTTTCCGGAATACTCATATTTCCCTCATTTTATTACAAGGTTAAAATATTTATTAATCAAACTCAAATGAATCCAAAAAGCTTGTATCAAAATTACCACTTTTAAATCTATCATCCATTAAGACCTTTAAATGGAAAGGAATTGTTGTTTTAATACCTTCGACTATAAATTCTTCTAAGGCTCTTCTTCCTCTGTTTAATGAATGCTCTCTATTTTTGCCCCAAACAATGAGCTTGGCAATTAGTGAATCATAATATGGTGGTATTGTGTAAGATTGATAAATATGAGCATCCACTCGGACACCAAAACCACCTGGAAAATGTAGTGAAGAAATTTTACCCGGTGAAGGTCTGAAATTATGGTGAGGATCTTCTGCATTTATTCTGAATTCGATTGCATGACCAACCGGTTTTTTAGGTTTCGACTCTATTTTTTCACCAGCTGCAACCAATATTTGCTGTCTAATCAAATCAACACCGTATACAAGCTCCGTTACCGGATGTTCTACCTGTATTCGTGTATTCATTTCCATAAAATAAAAATTGCGATGCTTATCGAGAAGAAATTCTATTGTGCCGGCGCCCTCATAGTTAACCGACTTAGTCCCCTTTACTGCTGCTTCTCCCATTAAACCTCTCAATTCTTCATCTACAGCCGGGGAAGGTGATTCTTCAATTAATTTTTGATGACGTCGTTGAACAGAGCAATCCCTTTCTCCGTAATGATACACATTTCCGCGTGAATCGCCCATAACTTGTATTTCGACGTGTCTGGGATTTTCAAGAAACTTTTCAACATACACATCAGAATTCCCAAAACCAGCTTCAGCTTCTGAACGCGCCATCTGAAAAGCTTTATCGAATTCTTTTTCGTTCCAAACTATACGCATCCCTTTTCCCCCTCCGCCCGCAGATGCTTTTATAATTATCGGATAGCCAATTTCAACTGCTACCCGCTTGCCTTCATCTGTATCTTCAATTACTCCGTCACTTCCGGGAATAACGGGAACACCATTTTTATTCATGGTTTCTTTTGCAAACGCTTTATCTCCCATGGCACGAATCATATCAGGAGAAGGTCCAATAAATTTAATATTTGATTCCTGACAGATCTCTGAAAAGCTAGCGTTTTCAGCAAGAAAACCATAACCAGGGTGAATTGCATCGGCTCCTGTAACCTGTGCAGCAGAAATTATAGATGGGATTTTCAGATAGCTGTCTTTTCCGAATGGGGGACCAATACAAACAGCTTCATCAGCAAAAGTAACATGTAATGAGTCTTTGTCAGCTTCGGAATAAACCGCTACTGTCTTAATTCCAAGCTCTTTACAGCTTCGGATTATTCTCAGGGCTATTTCACCCCTGTTAGCTACTAAAATTTTTTGAAACAATATCTTTCCGGAATGTATTTCTGTTTTAACTTAACTCAATCAAAAATAAAGGTTGATTGTATTCAACAGGTTTCCCATTTTCGGCTAATATCTTAACAATTTTCCCATCTACATCAGCTTCAATTTCATTCATTAATTTCATAGCCTCAACTATGCAAAGCACCATACCAGGTGACACTTCTGCGCCGACCTGCACAAAAGGATCGTCATCAGGTGATGGAGACCGATAAAAAGTACCAACTATCGGTGACCTTATTTCATGAACATTTTGTGGAATTTTTTCTTCTTTTAGGGGTTCAACAGCAGCCTCAGTTTTATTCTGTACTTGAGCAGAAGGAATAACTCGCTGAACCTCCGTTTCGGGAATCTGTACAGTGGATACCGCTCCTGTGTTTCTGATTTTCTTTGCAATTTTAATTTTTACTCCATCCTGTTCAATTTCCAGATCAGTAACACCGCTGGTATCTACAATTTTAACGAGTCTTTTTATAAGATTTAAATCCATGTTTTAACCTTTATTAGTTAAGATTTTACTCTCTCTGCGTAGGCTCCCGTACGGGTATCAACTTTCAGCAGGTCGCCTTCTTCAATAAACAGCGGTACATTTATATGTACCCCGGTTTCCAGCTTAGCAGGTTTCACCGCACCTGTAGCCGTATCTCCTTTAAATCCCGGTTCAGTTTCAACAACTTTCAGATAAGCAAACACAGGAATCTCAACTGTAATAATTTCTGAACCATTAAATAATATATCTATTTCTTCACTTTCTTTTAAATAACTTACACCATCGCCAAAAAGCGAAATTGGAATATTCATTTGTTCATAAGTTTCATTATCCATACAGACAAGTGATTCACCGTCACGGTACAAATACTGGTATTTTTTTCTCTCGACCCTGATGGTATCAACTTTTTCGCCAGCTCTGAAGGTATTTTCCAAGACTCTGCCTGTCTTCAGATTTTTTAGCGTTGTTCTTACAAAAGCTCCTCCCTTTCCGGGTTTTACATGTTGAAACTCAACTATACTAAAAAGATCATTTTTAAATTTAATTATTAAACCATTTCTAAAATCTGAAGTACTTGCCATTAATTTCTTTGCTTGTTACTATAGTTTAATTTAAATGAAAATAATACGATAAAATAAATTTAAGCATGTTTTAATAAACAATTTTGGGGAATTTTAATAAATTATTATTGAATTTGAGCTAAGTATTTATTTACTTCTCTTCCTGCAAGAGATGTTGTATAATCATCTTTAATCTCATTAAATAGTTCTTTGGCCTCCTCTTTACTGCCAATTTGAAGATAATAAATACCCGCATTCAGCAAATAATTTGGATTCTCTACATTTAATTTTGATATTTTTGCAGCACTAAGATATAAATCGGCAGCTTTTTCATATTCCCCTGATGATGCATAATAACCAGCTCTTCCTGCAAGAGCCGCAGCTTTTAAATAATCTATATTACCATTATAATCTTCATAATATTTAATTGCTTCTTCCTGATTTCCCAAAAATGAATAGGCATTTGCCAGATATATTTTTGCCGTTTCTCCATTTTCTGTACTGCCATATTCTTCAACAATTCTCTTTAAGCCAATAATATTCGTTCCCTGCTTTCCTTCAATTGCTTCCAAATATGAACCTTGCTCATAAAGTGTTAAGACTCTGGATAGCTCAGTTCCTGCAGCCAGATTATCTTCGTTTTTCTGGTTGATATAAAAATAAACTGCGGCTATAGCTACAACTAAAATAGCACCGTATGTAAATACTTTATTCTTATACTCATCGAAGAACTTTGCCGATTTGTTGACAAACGTTACAAGTTTATCCTCTTTCATCTCCTTTTTGGATATTTTTTTCTTTTTCTGTAGCATTAGTGAATCCTTATTTTATGAAATAGTCTTAAAAATCCCTGCAAAAATAATGGTTTATTGAACAATCTGCCATTTTAAAATGTACGCCCAGGAGGACTCGAACCTCCAGCCTTTGGAACCGGAATCCAACGTTCTGTCCAGTTGAACTATGGGCGCGGTTTTATTCCCACATGAATATGATTTGAAAAAATCCAGGCTTTACCAAAAAAATAAACTTCCACTCTGTAAACGCCATTTTCCCTTACCAGATACTCGGCAGTATTCGACTCAGTTTTTAAGACTACCTTACCGTTTCTCACAAATCTTATCTCTGCAGATGGAACAGGTAGAGATACTTTTAAAGTGATCTTATCTGAAAGCTTAATTGAATCACCCATATAATACTTTTTATTGCCGGCCTTCGCAAAAAACCGGAATCCTCTTGAATCGGCATGATAATCGTTAGCAAAGAAGCATCTGCCATCTGCCAAAGATTTCAAAATCATTTTTTTTGATTTACCCAACTTCTCTTTGGTATTGCCTCTTGCTAACGCTTTCGGCACAAATATGTGAGTACGGATCGATTTAAAAAGTACTTTATATGGAAAAATTTCAACTTCAAAAAAACCAAACAGGTTCTGCTTGTGAGCGTGTGCATCTACACCACCTATTCCAACAACTTTGCGCTTTTGGTTTAATTCATCCCAAAGTTTTAAAGTTTCCTTCGGCGGAGCGACAATAGAGCGTAAAGGATGAAGAAACGATTGATATTTATTTTGTTCGGTGAGATTTTCCATCCACTCAGACATATGATTCCAGACTTCAATTCCATCAAAATCTTCTGATTTCCATGCAATCCAGGGATATGGTGGATGCTCTTTCATATGATTTCGTTTTTCATGCGGATGAGCAATAAATCCAATTCCACCAGCCTCCTTTACCTTTTTTACATATTTCTCAGCGGCTATTCTTGTTGAAAACGTTTCATTGATCCCGAAAGCCAGGTAATGATTTTTATTTTCCTTATCATTTATTTCACAACCAATCAGGCATAAGGTATTTCCGTACCATTTTTCGTAGCCCTCATTCAATCCTCTCAGTGTATTATGATCTGTAAGAAGAATAAAATCCAAACCCACTTCGTCGGCAAAATGGGCAATTTCAGGTATTTCGCCTGTGCCGTCCGAAAAAACAGAATGTATATGTGCAACGCCTACGTATTCAATCATAAAAATTTATTATAAGTTAAATTGAAATTAAAGAAGAATAATATTTAACAAAAATGAGGAATTTAGGTATGAAAGATTTACCCTGAATAAGCCCAGAAACAGCCTAAAAACAAATGATTTTAACTCAAATCAGCTCGTTAAGTGTGCTGTATTTTGTTGAATGTGCTTTCGTAAGGTCGCTAATTTTGTTAATAAGGATATTTAACCTTTCATCTTCGTTATCATCAAAATTTTCGAAAGCTTCTTCGGATGAAAACAGATACTGCTCCTGGAACTGATTGGGTTTCCCCTTAACTTCATAAACCGAATAGTCTTCCAGCCCTTCAGCTTTAAGCAGATTTTTTAATTCATTGATTGCACGTAAGTATTCGTCCTTTTTTTCCTCTAAAATTTCGTATTGAACTGAAAATATAACCTTTGACATATAATCTCCGAAAGTTTAGCTAATTGATAGATTCAATCTCACCGGTAAATACAGTTATTACCGGCCCGGTTAAAGATATATTCTTAACCTTTTGATTTTCCACATCAAAATTTACAAATAAATTTTCATTCCCTTTAGTAATAATTTTTATCGGCGGACGCAAGCCATCTGTAACATAACTTATTATCGCTGCAGCAACTGATCCAGTTCCGCAAGAAAGTGTTTCAGCTTCAACCCCCCTTTCATAGGATCTTATATGAATAACACCATCTTTTATTTTGATAAAATTTACATTTGTTCCTTCCGGAGCAAATTCCGTAAGGTTCCTGATCTCTCTACCCAGCGGTTCAACGGGTAAAGTATCAAGCGAACTGAAAAAATTAAAGCCGTTTTCCGGATCGGAAATATTTATGACTACATGCGGCGAACCTGTATTTGCATAATGAGAAGTTATTAATTGATCAGCTGCTTTTACTTTAAAATTATATTTGATTTTTTGAGGTGAATTTAAATTAAACTTCACATTTCCATTTGATAGTATTTCTCCACTGTATTGGAGATTATTTGATAAAAATTTTGCAGTCCTATTTTTTAACTTGCCGGAATCAGAAGCATAAAAAATTGCACATCTTGCACCATTTGCGCACAAGCTTCCAGTCGATCCATCGGAGTTATAATAATTCATAATAAAATCGTATTTACCCGAATTATGAATTGTAATTAGTCCATCAGCACCAATTCCATTCTTTCTATTGCATAATTTCTGAACCGTTTCAATATCAATAATTAAACCGGGATTCTTTGTTTCATCAATAAAAATAAAATCGTTGCCCGTACCGCTCATCTTTGTAAAAAATATTTTTTTCATTTCTACGAAGAAATTTACTTTAAGGGCAATTTGTATGCAATACGGTCACGTTAAATCTTTATAAAAAAAGAAAATTGAAGTGATAGAGAAGCTGCTTTATATTACAGCTTCTCTGAATTTATTTTATGATTGCGAAAAGCTTTTCATCATTGCGGCAACTTGTTGGGCCTGCTTTGAGTTGTATTCGAATGCAAGTTTTTTATGGTTAACAATATCTACTATGGTACCAATCAGACATAATCCGCCGGTAAAGAAATACAGGATCCCCATCCCAACCTGATTAATAACAAATCTTTGAATACCAGCAATTCCAAGCAAACCAACTACAGCAAAAATCAGAAGATTAGTCGGATCCTTCCTCCTTGCCATATAAGCGATCGCAAACTGTTGAGCTTCTTTTTCATCCATGTCTTTAATCAGCTCCTGTACAAAAGCCATTTCATCTCCTTCAAGCGAGGGCATCAGTTGTAAGACATTTGGCATAATCTCCTCCGGTTATTTTTTATTAGTGAAATTATTCTATAAATGACTATTAAAAAAGCAAAAATTCCAAATGGGTGAGAATTAAACGATGCTTCTAAATCTCCTCTGAATAAATATGAAATTGAATTGCCCAATCCACATCCCGGGCAGAAATCAAATCCTAAATTTGCTATTGGACAGATTGTGAAATGAGAAGTTTCAGGAGAGTTAATAAATATCAAATAAAATAGACCGCAAATCCATACCAGCTCCTCAAAACCAACAAAAGACCAAATTTTTTTTATATTGAAAAGGAGACTTGAGTTTAAATTTTTACGGTATTTAGTGGTATATATTTTATTCACTTTACAGGATTAATTTATTTCATTTATAGGCAAAACATATCCAAATGGCTATTTATTTTCAAATAAAGTAGGATGAGAGGCAGTAGATAATCGGTGAGTTACCTTTTACCAGGAGTGAATGAATTATTGATTTTGATAAATCTCACTGTTTCATCTTAGCATTGTACATTTACACTCAGGTCAATCCAACAGTCTTCATTAAAGCAATAAGTTTATCAACGGCTCTGATTTTATCAAAACGCGGATGCACTTTCAAATAGCACATTAAAGGTGCTTTTTCTTCAAGCGATTTATCTAACCAATGAAAAATTTTTCCCATGTCATTCAATCCAAGATAAAGAGTGACAAAATTAGCAGAAGAAACAAATTCACTTTTTGATCTTTCTTTTAATTGCTCAAGTATATCTAAAGCTTCTATTTTATTTCCCGATATGGCGTAATAATACCCGAGCTCAGCTAAATAGTATGGATGCATTTCAGATGTATCATATGCCTGTTTTGCTAATTCGAGAGCTTTGTCTAATAATCCCTTTTGCTCGTAAACCTCTGCAATATAGCCCAACAAAGGATAATAATTTGGATCAATTTCTAATGCTTTGTTAAACTCTCTTAATGCTGTATCGTACTCCCTGCTTAAACAATAGTAGTATCCTAAATTTGTATTTGTAATCAAACCGAGCGGATCAAGCTCCGAAGCAAATGAAATTTCTCGATGTGCTTCGTCAAAGCGTGCAAGCATAAGTAAAAAATACGCGTAACTTGAATGAACATAAGAATATCCGGGATTAACTTTTATTCCCTTTAAAAATGATTTTTCTGCAGACTTCCAATCCCATTTGAATTTATAGTCTGCAAGACCGAGAGCAGAGTGAGCTTCGGATAGTGAATCATCCAGCTCAATTGCCTTTTTTGCTGCATCGATAGCTTTTGGAAAGGATTTTTCTGCATGCAAATAATAATATGCACCTAAAGAGCTGTGTGAAACTGCAATTCCTGCGTAGGCAATCGCATAATCGGGTTCAATTTTAATTGCTTGTTCATAGCACTCAATGCTTTTTTTAATTCCTTCACTGGATTTGTCATTATAGAAATATCTGCCCTTTAAATACCAGTTGAATGCATCCAGATTTTTTACGTGTCGTTTCGCAAAATTTGATCGCACATTTTTCAGAAGCTTAACATTTAGTTTTTCAATAATCGCATTAGTAATTTCACCCTGAATGCTGAATATATCTTCCATTATTCTATTGTACTGCTCCGACCAAAGATAATATCCATTATCAACATTAATTAATCTAGCTGTAACCTGAATGTTATAATTAGACTTTTGAACACTTCCCTCCAAAATAGTTTTCACATTCAACTTTTTTCCGATTTCTTTAACGTCCGCTTTTTTATTTTTAAATGAAAATGCGGAAGTAGTCGCAACAACCTTTAAATCTTTAATTCGTGATAGTGTATTAATTATATCTTCAGCCAGACCATCGCTAAAATATTCATTTTCCTCTTCACCGCTAATATTTTTAAATGGAAGTATTGCAATAGACGGAATATCTTTATCAAGATTGATTTCCTTCTCAGTGAGTACATCCACTTCGCCAGAAATTTTCAGGTCTTTAATTAGCTCACTCAAGTTTTGGTATCGCTCCCCGGGATTTTTCTTTAGCATTTTTTGAACAATAAATTCAAGTTTGGCCGGTATTGAGGGATTATAGTTTTTCATCGGAGGGAAATGTTCATTCAGTATTGAATAAACTATAGCTTGATCGTAATCCCCTTTAAATGGGAATTCCCCTGTAAACATCTGATAAAGTAATACTCCGAATGACCAAATATCTGTTCTGGAATCTACAGCTTCCCCTTTAGTTTGTTCAGGCGACATATAATAAGTAGTCCCCACTGTTGTCCCAAGTTTCGTAATTTCAGTATCACCTTTAATTTTTGCCAAACCAAAATCCATAATTTTAATAATGTCATCTTTGGTCAACATTATGTTGCTGGATTTAATATCTCTATGGATTATATCCTTTTTATGTGCAATTTTTAATCCTTCTGCAATTTGAAGTGCCATTCTAATAATTTCATCAGTTTGTAATGGTGCTTTTTTAATCTTTTCTTTCAGTTCAATTCCATCAATAAACTCCATTACTATAAACATCTCATTTTCAGATTCTTCAATAGAATAAATAGTTGTAATATTCGGATGATTTAAAGCAGCGGCTGCTTTAGCTTCAATTTTAAACCTTTTGCGTGCATCTGAGTTGCGAGATATTGCAGAAGGTAAAAATTTAATTGCCACAAAGCGTTCAAGTTTGGTGTCTTCGGCTTTGTATACAACACCCATCCCACCTTGCCCGACCTGGCTAATTATCCTATAATGAAGAATTGTTTTTGCAACCGGATCCAACATCCAAATCACCTAATCTTTATTCAGACAACCCTTTAGCCGCGGATCTATTCCTGGTCCGACTTGTCGGCAGGCAGGCTTTTTCGATATTTTGCTATGTATTATAGTTATATCCATCAGCGTTTGGATAAAATACGAATTTCAGGATAAGTGAATGAAAATTTATTGAGAGATTTGGATTTATCCAACTCCTTCAATGACCGCCAAGTCTATATTTTAAATTTGGTGATATTAAAGTGCTCTGTTTCTTGATATAACTCCTACACCAAAGCATACGCTTGAAGGTAATGTGCTCATCACATATTTCTGCTAAGAGTATTAAATTAATTTTAATTAAGATTTAGTTGATGGATTTCAATACTCAAAATTTAAAGTAAGACGTGATGCTGAAGAGATGTATTACATAGAATACGTGATTCATGTATAAGGCAAATAGAAGTAATAGGTTTATTATTTTAAATAATTTGCGGTAAAATAAATTGTTAATCTTTTAACTAACTGTTTTGGACAATGTTCTTTGTCAAAATATTAAGTATAAATCAAAGATTAATTAGATAAATATACATAATCCCACTCAGCCAAAGCCAAGCAGGATTTGAGATGTTTTGAATTCTTACTATTTCCTTACATAGTACACACCATCAGAGAATTTTATTTTGTCCCGACTAATACCTTTTTGTACCACTTCGTCATAATAAGATTGAAATAATTCTAAATCACCTTCCCCCTCTTCAAAAAAATCTAAGCTTCCGTCAGCTCGTAAATCTCTAATGACATATGAAAACTTATTACTGATTGGCTTTATAGCAAATACATTGTAAGTTTCTCCATCAACAAGAACATATGTCCTCAATTCAAATGTGTTTTCCTTATCAGATGTCAGATAATAATGTTCAAAGTATTTCTGTTTAAGCGACCCTTTCGCTGATGCAGTCCATATTGCTTCCTGGTAAATATTATTTGCTCTTTCAAGAGAAATATTTCCAACAATTACTTCATCAAGGACGCCATCCTGCTGCTTGTCTATACACTTTAGCAATATTTCATTTTGCACTTCCCTGACTAATAGATTATATCCCTCGGTTTCTTGTGGAGAAAATCCAAGAATTTTATATTCTTCCCCTTGATGTGAAAATATCAGAAGATTTGAATAATTGTTCATTAACTCCGAATTGGATGCACAATTATTTAATCCCATTAAAATTAGAATCACTGCAAAATTAAAAAGTAGTTTCATCTTTCATGTTCCTTTACTATTCTTGATGTTGAATTAACTATTTCAATTCTCTCAAAAACAAAACTCTTACCAATATGAAATGACTACCACTGTTAGTGCGTAACGTGTTTATTTACAATGAGTTACAGAGACTACAAACTTATAATAATGTAAGGGCGAACTATCTTACATTGCCAAAATATTGGCAATTGCCATTATAGTAGCAGATTAAATGACTCGATTATGATTCAAATTAATTTACTTAAACCTTCTAACCTATTTTTATCTAATGAGTTAGCAATCTAATAATACGAGCCGATTTTGCCTGGCAGTCTCTTTGTCTGCTATTTGAATATTATTAATTCAAGATTGGTTATGACTAAGTGATATTAAATAAACTACTTCCAACATTTAGTACTATGAATTTTTCAATTGCCAATCTGTTGAAAGCAATACAATAATAAATATTATAACAGGAGATATGGTTATGGCTAAACACATATTTAGTTTTTTCATAATGATATTGATATTCCTGCTAATTGTCTGTTTTGTTAATTTAAAATTGTGTTTTGGGCAGGACTACGATAGCAGTATCAACATCGGAGAAAAAGTTGAAGTTAATTCTGAAATACTTAAAGAAAGTCGTAATATTTTTATTTATACACCAGATGGGTATGAAGAATCAAACTTGAAATACCCAACACTTTATGTGCTGGATGGGACTGAGAATTATTTAATATCGACTGCAATCGTAAATTTTCTTTCCCGGATTCAAAGAATACCGCCAATGATTGTTGTTGGAATTCCTAATGTAGACAGAGATCGGGATTTATCTCCCTTATTTATTGAAGGTACTTCTAATCGAGGTGAAGGAGATAATTTCCTTAATTTCCTAAAGGAGGAATTAATTCCTTACCTGGATAATACATATAGAACAAATAATTACAGAATACTATTTGGACATTCATTAGGTGGAGCTTTTGCAAATTATACACTGATTACAAAGCCTGAATTATTTAATGCTTATATAACTGCAAGTCCTTACTTAATGTATAATGATGAGTTCATTCTTAAAGAAGCGGAATCAAAATTAGATAATTTATTAAAAAGTAGAAATCAACTATATATTGCCCTGGGGAATGAACCTGCTTACCATGAAAGTTTAAATAAATATACTGCTTTACTTAAAGATAGAGCAAAAACACTCAGATGGGATTATCAAATATTTAATGAAGATGATCATAACTCAATTCCTGTAATAACTCTCCTGGAGGGACTCAAATACATTTATGCCGATTTTCAACTTAAAATGGAAATTGCAATGCAGGGAATAAATGCAATTATAAATCACTATACATTGTTAGAATCAAAATATGATTATAAAACTAGTATTCCAGAGATTACCCTAAATATAATAGGATACAGATTAATGCAAAATGGACATATTGACAAAGCCATTGAAGTATTTAAATATAATGTCAAATTATATCCAAACTCCGCAAACGTTTACGATAGTCTGGCTGAGGCATTAGAGAACTCAGGAAAGACAAAAGAGGCAGCCGAGAATTATAGAATTGCCGTAAAAATTGGCAGAAAGAATGACGACCCAAATCTAACCATATATCAAAGAAATTTAGCAAGAGTTGAAACCAAGACACAATAAATATTAAACGACAGAATTCAAGCATAATTTATAATACAGCAAATAATGGGATTATTGTGTATAAATAATAGCTGATAAACTAAAGACATCAATGCTTTTTAAATTTAATGTTAATCAATCCCATGCTTAATAACATAGGCGGGGTTTTTATTCTAATCTCTCAACAGCATTACAAAGTTCATCACTTCTAAGATGTGCATAGATCTGGGTAGTTTTAATATCTGCATATCCGAGCAGCTTGCTAACTTCGTAAATCGATAATCCTTTTTGCACAAGCCAGACAGTATTAATATTATTTGATATTAATTCATAAACCAATTTTTTATCAATTACACTTCTCGCCTCAACAAGTGTAATCTGTAATTCCTAATAAAATTTATTACTTGCCAATCATCAACCATTCGTTGCTTCTAACAAATAATATTTGCAAGTTTATAAAAGAATTAGTCTATAAAGTTAAAGTTGCAATTAAACTTGAATGAAAACTGAAAGAACTATTCTGGTTATATAATAATCAGCTAAGAATAAAGGAGAAAAATATGATTTATTCTGAATTACGTTCTGACGAAGCTCTCCTAAATGACCTTAAGGAAGAAAAGAGTGTCTTTCTACTTGGCTGCCCTGCCTGTGCAAATACGAGTATATATATTCAAAAAGCTGTTGAAGATTCAGATATGCTGAGGTTAACTCCCACTGGCTTCAAAGCCATTTCTATGGTAGGAGAACTAAAAAGATTAACGAATTTACTTAACGACAAATGTACAGATGTGGGTTCTTGGGTTGGCAAATATCCAACAATTATGCTATGTCTCTTAGATGAACATTCACGTAATAATATCTCTAAAAAATGTCGAGATTTCAACACAATTATCACCTTGTGTTGCGATGCAGGTACAAAATCTATTGAGGGAATCCTAGAAGGAAAGAGAGTAATTGCGGGAATGAAAGCAAAAGGATTAGCAATTGCGGCTTTAAGAAGCAAACTGAGATTCGCTAAAATTTATGTCGATAAAAGCAAAGTGGACATCAAGCAATTTACATTTGACAGTTAGGATTACTTATATCAGAATAATTAATGAGTTGGACTCGGATAGCTGGCTGGCATAGGATGCAAAATAAAAAATATGTGACGGGGCTTTACTTAATTGTAACAACTTTAAGCTTGGTTCATCCCCCTGAAATAAAATAACTTTCTGAAATTTGGTTACTTGTAAACAGTTGACATCTAGCAAGTTAGTTGCTTCTAACACGTAATTTTAGCAATTTGAGTATATAAATTTTCTCTCCACACCTTTGGAGGAGATGGTGGAGCAGATTACAGTACATTTCGGAATATTCTTACCATAAAAATCTCCCTAAGGTTTGGATTAAGGTATAAATTGGAACTTCAGGGAGGTTGCTATGAAAAACTTATCTATACTTTTTACGGCGATTCTTTTTATTCCATCCATTATACTTGCTCAGGAAGATAAAATCAAAGACCCCTTGGAGCTAGGTTTCTTTAATCAAAAAAGTAATAAAATAAATTTTAAAGAATTCCCAGAGAAATCTTTTTACGAATCAAAAGCCGATTGGCAATATATAATTGATACTACTTGGGGACCTGGACTACCTTTAGAAGAAAAGTTGGAAATTTTTAACACATTTGTAGAAGAGCTTGAAGGTGAGTTTGATGGATTTATTTCACTTGGATTTACACAAAACTCTTGGGATTCATTAGTTTATAAATACTATTCTAAAATAGATTCCAATACCAGCCAAGGACGTTTCTGTGCTATAATGAATTACTTTTCACTTGACCTCAAAGATTTACACACGTACGCCTATGATTCGGGAGTTTTAGGTACTCCATTAAATCCTGGTGTACCACATCTGATTCTAACTGGCTTTTACAGTAGAGAACATTTTGGTGCAGTGGTCACTGTTTTACCTGATTCATCCGTAGTAGTAATACGCGCTGTTACTAATCATCCACTTAATCTTGAACCGGGTGACATAATACTTGGATATAACGGAGTTAAATGGATTGATTTAATTCAAGAATTGATGGAGGCAGAGCTACCAATTAGACCATTTCGTGGTGCCAGTCCAAGTTCACTCAGAGACGCACTTTTTCTTGGCATCGGAATGAATTGGCATTTATTTGATACAATGGATATACTTAAATATTCAACTGGAGACACTGTGCATCTATCTTTAACTCCTATGTTGAATCTTAATAGTCCACAAATTATGAATAATGAACAAATAGAAATTCCCGGTATACCTTTCCCTGACTATTATAATGAAGAGCATATTACTTATGGTATTATGGAAGGTACCAATATCGGTTATATTTATATTTATTCTCACGGTAATATATCTATGAATGTTAAAATGCGTGATGCGATTAATGCACTAAAGGACACAGAAGGTTTGATAATCGATATGAGATGGTGTATGGGTGGTAACATAGATAACACTTGGCCTGAGGCTTTAGGAGTATTATCAAATGAGGAAATATTTACTTTGAGACATGCATTAAGATGTGGTCCAACAAATTGGAATCTGTGCTTTACAAATGACTCACTACTAAATAGAATCCGTGGGATTCCTCCTCAAAAATATCAATATCCTATAGCTTTACTATTAAGTCAAAACAATTATAGCATGGCAGATAGAAATTCTTATAGACTAACTTATCTTGACAATGTAAGGACATTTGGTAAGTCAACTTCAGCAAGTCTTGGATTAAGCAATTATATTACAAATTTCAATGAATGGTATATAAGATATTCAAAAGAAGATTTTACTCGTGTTTCTGATTTAACTTATTTTTTGAACAGGAAAGAGATTCCTATTGACTTTCCAGTATGGCACAATAAGGATGATATTGCACAAGCTAAGGATGCTGTTGTGGAAGCTGCATTAGACTGGATGAATAACTTGGTATATGGGCATTTTGTTACAACTGATGATAGCTATTATTATCCTGGTAATGACTTAGTTAATATTTCAGCGACTATTGAAAATCCAAACTCAAACAATGTAACTGCAAGAGTGTTTATAGAGAATTTAGAAAAAACTTACATTGATTCAATTGACTTAGCTCCCACAGAATCCTCCTCTGAGATTTGGGAAGGTGAATGGAATGTTACAAATGTGGAAGATGTTTTTCGACTAAATATAAAAGCAATCGATAACACAATCGGAGAATCATTCACATTCTCTAACATGCAGCGTTTCACTACTGCTGGTCCAATTGTAATAGACTCCTTAATAATTACTTATAATCCTATTCCAAAGACCTATAAGGTGAAGCCATATGTAGTAAGAAATGAAGGACAGTCTTTTACGGTAGAAAATATATCTATCAATATGTCTACCGAGGATAGTTCTGTTTATTATATATTCGGGACGGTATCAATTCCAAGTATTGCACCAGGTGAAAGTATACTTCCCAATGGTGATTTTACTGTTAGAGTTGATTCAAACTTTTCTGGGATTTTCAGTTTCAACTTTGAAATTAAAAGCAATGGTTGGGTATACTGGCAGCCAGAAATAGTATCCGGTGTAGAAGACGAGCTAACACTTCCAATTAGTTATAGACTATATCAAAATTTTCCCAATCCATTTAATCCAAAAACTATTATAAGGTATGAAATTCCAGAGAGGAGTATAACAATATTAAAATTATTTGATGTGATAGGTAATGAGATTAGAACTATTGTAGAAGAGGAAAAATTAGCAGGCATTTATCAAGTTGAGTTGGATGCCTCAGCATTACCAAGTGGTGTTTATTTCTACCAACTTAAAGCAGGCAAATTTGTTGAAACAAAGAAGATGGTGTTGATGAAGTAGCCTTTATCTATAAAGAAATTTTAGAGGGAAAAATATTATGAAAAGAATTGCATTTATTGTTCTTCTTTGTTTACTATTTAGTTTATCAGGCTGCATATACTTTATAAATATTCTTCAGCCCTATCTATCTTTTCCAAATCAGGTTGTACCATTTAATGTTAACGTTACTACAGAAGGGGGAGACTACGAACCATATCTGGGAGTTTGTTTACCAATTGGTTGGACTGTAGATGGCGATTCAATAAAATGTGGCGGTGCATATAATGAAGTAATCTATTACGATAGTTTAATTTCTTTTGAGCAAAATAGTGTTAGCCCTGCACCGGCAGGTTACTACTGGTGGGCTGGAAAAGGAGCAGTAGATACATCAGCCATTGGATATGTATCTGCAAACATATATGTTCAAACAGATAGCCAGATTGGAAGGTTTTTTATTGATTATATGCTGGGGGATTCATATAACGGAGTGAATCAGCAAAGAAGTAATGATCATCAGATTGATATTGTTGATGAATTTACACCATATAGACTACAAGTTGCTGTTATAGGTGAGTCGATAGTATTGAGTTGGAAACGACCATATAATCCAGCTGGATTACTCGGATACAATGTTTATCGCGATGGGCAACAAATTAATCCGGTTCTTATAACTAAGACAACTTATACAGATGAAAGTCCACTTGAAGGAATTCACTACTACAGTATGTCATCTTTTTATAATAATGGAAATGAATATTTATTGCCTTACGAATTACCAATAATGTATGGAAATCAATTGTATGTTTCACCATATGGTAATAACAGTAACAGTGGCTCATCTTTTAATGATGCATTACTTACAATTGACTTTGCTCTCTCTGCACTCTCTCCGGATTCATTAAACCATAAAACAATTTATCTATCAGAAGGTAATTTTAGTCCAAGCACAACCGGAGAAGTATTTCCTCTTAAATGGAAAAACTATGTTTCAATAAAGGGAATTTCGAAAGAGGAGACATTATTAGATGCGGATAGCCTGACTACTGTTTTACAATGTGATTCAATAAGTCAAGCAAAGTTTGAGAATATTACAATAATGAATGGGTATAATACTGATGGGTACGGAGGTGGTATATATTGTTCCAATTCCAATCCAGAATTTATAAATATCAAGGTGCAAAACAATTTTGCACAATATTCCGGAGGTGGAATTATGTGTTTTGGTCCCAGTCCAAAGCTAATTAATGTTGAAATTCTGAATAACAGGGGTGGAAGTGGAGGTGGAATTTCTTGCAGCGGCAATACAGTTTTAGAAAATGTTACTATAGCAAATAATTATGCGGACCATAATGGTGGTGGAATTTCTTGCAGCGGCAATACGTTTTTGAAGAATGTACTTGTAACTGATAATTTTGCTGAAATTTCAGGTGGTGGAATTTATTGCGGTGGCTCTGAAAATCCGGTTTTAGAGAATGTTATCGTAGCGGATAATGTTGCTGCACAATTTGGTGGCGGAATTTATTGTGATAGTAGCACACCGCTCTTATTAAATAATACAATAACTGGTAATTCAGCAGGTGACGACGGTGGTGGAATATACTGTAGGAATAATAGCAATCC
>WOR8_10000989_pt1 | contig 44937 bp, 43 predicted proteins | sample DeeMarSeWOR38_10_FD_19890 | JGI IMG/M metagenome (IMG submission 19890)
AAAAATAATATAAAACGATCTCAAATGTTTGAACGCTATATCGGGATTGATTATTCTGGTGCTGAAACCCCAACATCAAGCTTGAAGGGATTGCGGGTATACAGTGCAAAGCAGGGAAACCCGCCCTTAGAGGTGCAACCGCCTCCAAGTCCTCGAAAGTATTGGAGGCGGAAGGGTATCGCTGAGTGGTTGGTTGAACAACTTACAGAAAGAGTGACAACGCTAATTGGTATAGATCATGGATTTTCATTTCCACTGAGGTATTTCGAGGTCCATCACATACCACCTGACTGGCCTAAATTTCTCGATGACTTTCAGCGTCATTGGCCGACGGATGATGACAATACATATGTTGATTTTGTTCGTGATGGCGTCTGCGGTAACGGAGCTGCGCGTTCCGGCAATACGCGATGGCGTCGCATAGTTGAAGAGCGGGCACGCGCGAAGTCTGTTTTTCATTTCGACGTGCCGGGCTCAGTGGCAAAATCTACCCATGCCGGTATTCCGTGGCTTCGTTACATTCGCCAACATACGGATGACAACGTTCATTTCTGGCCGTTTGACGGTTGGGATATTCCAAAGGAGCGGTCTGTCATAACTGAAGTTTATCCATCTTTATGGAGTCGGAACTTTGCACAGGAAGATCGGACTGCCGATCAACACGACGCTTATTCAGTCGCTGAATGGATGCGCCTCACCGATCTTGATGGTACTCTTCCAGGCTTTTTTAATCCATCCCTGCAGCATGCAGAGCGTATGGTGGCCCAAATCGAAGGGTGGATTCTGGGTATCAAGTGAATTCCTCCATTTGATAAGGATAGTACAACCAATTACAGTTTGTGATAAGTTTTATTGAGTTCCGATAAAATCGGGGCGAAAACGGCTTGGATCCCAGTTCAGGGACATGTTGAGCGCCTCTATCAGCCTTTCTTTATCCTCTGGCAATTTGCCTGACAGATTCAGATAGTTGGTATAGTGATCGCTGGTCAGGAAGGTTGAAATGGACAGTTTCTCGATCAACAGGCGTGTTTCCTGGAGAACCTGATGAGGCGATAAGAGTTGGAACCGCCCCTTGTTGATCTGATGCAGTAACAGGGTGTTGATTTTGGGAACGAGGGTCCTTAATCGTACAAAATCGGGTTCAATTTCATTGATCGCCTCGGCCGTTTTCAAGGCATGCCCTGTTGACCGCTCTGTGCCGCCCAGACCAAGAATTACGTATTCGCTGAGTTGCATTCCGGCTTGTTTGACGATTTTGCCGGCCTGGATTTGCTCCGCAGTGTTGGTCCCCTTTTTTACCCTTTTCAGGATCGTATCGTCACCGCTTTCAAGCCCCACATGAATGCGGCTCAGACCTGCCTCCCGAAGCAACCTCATATCTGGAAACCCCTTTTGAACGATATATTGCGAAGATCCATATACCGTCATTCGCTGCAGTTCCGGGAACTTCATTTTACTGTGGAGGCAAATGGCGACAAGATCTCTGGTGGGCATGGCAATTGTATTGCCGGCCGGGAAAAAGATCGACCGCACTTTTGCACCATAAAGATCAAAGGCTTCGTCAATATCCTCGCATATTTCCGGGACCGGTCGGACGCTAAACCGCGGGCCCTTCTTGTAGACCATGCAAAAGCTGCACTTATTGTGCGGGCAGCCTAACGTGGCCTGAATTAAAAGGCTCTCGGCTTCACTCGGCGGTCTATATATGGGGCCTTCATATCGCAAAAGTTGCCTCTATCGAATTTGAGAATGCATGGCTATGCCGACGGGTATATATATGATATCGAATGACAGCTTTTTAACCTGAAATATTTTTCTCGTATCACAGCCGCAGCAAACCCTGCGATAAGAGAATAGTATCTTGTATCCCCCATCAGGGGAGCCACTGAGAATACCATGCTCATTGGCAGCATCTGTGATCCCCGAGGTAAAGAATACTTGCATTAAGCTTGAATTCCGCTAGCGTCAACAGTACTGATTATGTTCTTTAATATACAGATAATCCGGGATGGGCCCCATACTTGCCATCAAATGCAATGGTACCGACCACCTAAAAATTTGTAAAATGAAAAATAATAAAACTCAAATTTTAATTTTCTCTGTCAATTATCGGCACCCATTTACCGGTCCTTTTCTTATAGTTACGATATTCTTCATGGAATCGAGCCTCCAACAACTTTTCCTCGTAGCTCGCGATATAGTCATAGAACCAGAAGATTACAACCAACGACGTCAAGGCAAAAAGCGACGCCGTGGACACCGATAATCCGAAGTAGAACAAAATACACCCTAAATACAAAGGATGTCTCACATATCGAAAGGCCCCGGTCGATATTACGCCGGATGGACGCTGCTCATGTTTGACAACGACATGGCCCGATCTTACAAGATAAACCGCTGTTATGAGTATTAGCCCAAGGATGGCTAAGCGAATATACAGTGGGATATCGTCGGATAAAAATGTCGATATGTTTAAAAGAAACGAATCCACCGCCCAGACAAGTAGAAATAAAACCAGCACGATTAACTGACCGCTATCACCGAAAGGATGTTCGCCGTTTTTTTCCTTCATTTTGACTCCATATCACGTGGACAGCTTCTCAATGTTCACCGCGCTCACTTTAAATTCCGGAATTTTGGCCATGGGATCAACCGCCTCAGCGCTCGTCAGCACATTAGGCGGGTTTTCACCAAAGTGAATAGGCAGAAATAGGGTGCCGGGTGCCACCGTCTGGCTGATTTTCGCCGGAGCCTCCATCTGGCCCCTGCGCGAGGAGAGAACCATCACATCGCCCTCTTTGACCGCCAATGCTTCGGCATCCTGAGGATTGATGGTAACATAACCTGTTGTCTGCTCGACATCCAGATGCGGCGAAATTCGAGTCATAGTGCCGGTGTGAAAATGAGCAAACATTCTGCCGGTCGTCAGAAAATAGGGGTATTTGTCATCGGGCATTTCCGCTGGATCGTGGTAGTCGACGGCATGGAATCTCCCTTTACCTCGAGTAAACTGACTCTTGTGCAAATATGGTGTTCCCGGATGATCAATGTCCGGACAGGGCCATTGCAGGCCGTCCAATCCCAGACGCTCGTATGTCATGCCGGCGTAGCTATTGGGTGTCAGGGATGCCATCTCGTTAAATATGTCTTCCGGATTTTGGTAATTCATCTCATAACCCATAGCGGTCGACAGCCGGCTGATGATTTCCCAGTCGGTCAGGGCCTTTCCGATGGGTTCAATCGCCTTGTTAATCCGCATACAGCGGCGCTCGGTATTGGTAACCGTACCTTCTTTTTCAGCAATCGACGCCGCAGAAAAGACCACATCGGCCACCTGGGCCGTTTCCGACAAAAACAGCTCCTGAACCACCAAAAAGTCGAGTTCTTTGAGAGCATGACTCAGGTGATTCCAGTCCGGGTCGCTCAGTTTGGGGTTCTCGCCGATCACATACAAGCCTTTTAATTTTCCTTCCAGCATAGCCGGAATCATGTCCGTTATGGTTAAGCCGGGCTGCTCTGAAAGCGGTTTGCCCCATGCCTTTGAGAATTTTTCACGGACTTTAGGGTCGGCCACCGGCTGATAACCGGTCATCACATTGGGCAATCCTCCCATGTCGCAGGCACCTTGAACATTGTTCTGCCCCCTTAAGGGGTTCACACCGCCACCGTGCACCCCCACATTTCCGCACAGCATGGCCAGATTACAGCAGGATTTGACGTTGTCGACTCCGGTGGTGTGCTGGGTGATGCCCATGGCATATAGCAGACTACTCGGTGGATGAGTCGCGTAAAGTTCGGCCATACGTTCCAGGTCCCTGCGGTCAACCCCGGTAATGTCCCGGACCTTGTCGGGCGTATACGTGTTGACGACCTTCTCAAAGGCCTCGTATTCCTCAGTTCGCTGCGCTATATAGTCTCTAGCATGCCAGCCGTTACTAATAATGATGTGCATCATGCCGTTTAGCAGGGCCACATCGCTGCCCAGGCGCTGATTGACTGCTACATCAGCAAAGCGCGAAAGTTGAATGTTTCTCGGATCTGCCACGATGAGTTTGGCACCCTTTTCTTTGGCCCTGAAAATTCGCCGGGCTATCAGGGGGTGGCAGGCCGTGGTATTAGACCCGATAACAAATATGCAGCCAGCCTCTTCGATTTCCGCAATCGAATTCGTCATGGCACCACTTCCGAAAGCGGCGGCCAGACCGGCCACTGTGGAAGAATGTCAGAGACGAGCGCAGTGATCAACGTTGTTTGTGCCGATGACGGCCCGGGCAAATTTTTGGGCCAGGTAATTTTCTTCATTGGTGATTTTGGCCGACACCAAAATGCCGATTGCGTCCGGGCCGTATGTTTCAACGATTTCGCGGAAACGATCGGCCGCAAGTTGAATGGCTTCATCCCAGTCGACCTTGATGAATCTGCCGAACGCTTTGATAAGCGGCTGTTTCAGGCGCAGGTAACTGTTGACATGTTCATGAAGGTTCCAGCCTTTGATGCATAGTTTGCCCTCATTGACCGGATGGGTTTTCATCGGCAGAGTGTTGACGATTTTACCATCAATAACTTCAAAAAGGACACCACAACCGGTTCCGCAGTATGAACAGATCGAGGGCATAAACTTGCAATCCATTTTACTTCTCCGTTAATAGTTCTCAGTTATTCGTTGTTAAAATGTAAGCGTTCATAGGTTCAGAGTTCACCGTTCACATATATTTCAGTTTTTCTCCTGAAGGGCAATACTAGGGTTTGCGGTTTCCGCCGGATTGATCTGCAGCGGTTTCGGTTCCAAGGTGACCTTGTCACCCAACATGCTGAAAGGTGATTGATCGGCACTGGAACCGGTCTCGTAATCAAAAAGGTTGACCACGATTTCATTAACTTTGCTGTACAACAGCCGCAGGGGGATATCCACCGGACAGGCATCCTCACACAGACCGCAATCGATGCAACGGCCGGCCATGTGCACGGCTCTGACTAGATGAAAAATCGGCACCTCCGGAGGCAACGCACCGCTTTCGATAAGCTCCGGGTGTTCAAGGCTGCACTCCTGGCAGAAACAAACCGGACAGATATTCCGGCAGCCGTAACATTTAATGCATTTTTGAAATTCATACATCCATCTGGACAGCCGCTCAGGTTGATCATATCCCTCAAGGTCTTGGGGATGATGGGTATTGTTCACGCCCACCTGTTGTTTGAAAATGCCCAGAGTTTCCGGTTCCAGATAGGAGCAATCCCCGTGTTCTTTGAGATTGGAGGGACAGCAGTTCACATTTGCCGTCCTGACCTGTTCCGGGTTGAGTTGATTCCAGATATATAAAACGCTTAATGCCCGCTGGTTGCAATCACGAGCCAGCATACCGATTTTGATGTCAGGCTTTAGGGCGGTGATGTGGGTTGCAATTTTTTCCAAGGAATAGCGGGCAATACCAACAATCAACTCATCCACCTCCTCAATTTTTTCTTTGACAAAACAGTGCGGCAAGGGATGTCCCATTACCATTTTATACCCCAGAAAAAGGTCCACAATGCCGTCTTCAAGCCATCGTTTGATGGTATCTTTCATCGGTATCTCCTATACTGATTGGTTCGGGGTTCACGGTTCAAAGGTTACAACTTTTTTAGCCTGCCTAGTATAATTATCAAGATCCAAGATACCCGACACCACCCATTGGGTGAATGGGCTTTATTAAAACGATGGGGACAGAATCCTTTTTATGAAAGCTGATTGGAAGTTTTTCAACCCGTAACGTTGAACCCTGAACCTATTCTCAACCTTAGTTATCCTTATTAAGATAACAAGAATCCAACTCAGACGCCAAAGGCGCAGCGGCATAGCCAGACAGCGGATTTGGTCCCAGCATCCTGATTTTTTCTGTGAAATCGGTGATAACCCGCACGAATTTTTGAGCTTCCGCCGAGGATATCCACTCCAAATGCACGCGTCCATCGAGACCCATAAATGCCAGCAGTTCCTGCAGAAATGTGATCCGTTTTATTGTCATATGATTACCATACAGGTAATGACAGTCACCGACGTGTCACCCGCCAACCAAAACGCCGTCGGCGCCGTCCTGCAGCGCTCTTAAAATATGATGCGGTGATACGGTAGCCGAGCACATGACTCGAATCGCACGCACATTGGGAGGATACTGCAGGCGGCTGACACCCGCCAAGTCCGCCGCGCCGTATGCGCACCAATTGCAGATGAAGGCAATAATTTTAGGTTCAAAGCGTTCCTCGTTCACAGCTGCTCCTTTATCAATGGGGTGATCCGGGATAGCCAAAATTTCCCGACATCTAGACCTAACTTTTGATCCTTCACTAATATTTCATCCTATCTGGCACCCGACACCTGATATCCTGCCACAAAACACCGCAGAAAAAATTTCAATTGACGGCTGCTCCCTGACCTACATATTCACCGCACTTTTAATCTGGGCATACATCTGCTTGTTGCTAAATCCCATAAGCATCGGTGCCTCTGAGGGACAGGCGGCCGCGCAGGCGCCGCACCCCTTGCATAGTGCCGGATTTACTTCGGCAATCTTTTTTTCATGATTGAATGTGATGGCCGTGAATGGACACACATTGATGCAACCCAAACATCCCGAGCAGAGTTCCGCCTCGATGCGCGCCACGATGCCACCGACCTTTATACTCTCACGGGCCAACACCGTCATCGCCCGCGACGCGGCGGCCTGAGCCTGGGCAATGCTCTCTTCGATCGGCTTGGGATAATGCGCCATACCACACAGGAAAATCCCTTCGTTGGCAAACTCCACCGGTCTGAGTTTCTGATGCGCCTCCAACAACCAGCCATCGGTGTCCATGGAAATTTTGAAGTTTCGGGCCAGTAGGTGATCATGATGAGATTCGATTGCAGATGCCAAACACAGAATATCGGCGTGAACGCAAAGGCGGCGTCCAATAATCGAATCTTCAAAAGTGACCATCAACTGTTCGTCCGCGGGGGTTAATACCGGCGGATCGTCTGGTTCGTATCGGAAGAATAACACCCCCCGCTCGCGGGCCCTCTGATAGAGTTCTTCTCGTTGACCGTAAGTCCGAATGTCGCGGTATAGGACATAAGCGTTGATATCAGTGTGACGCTCTTTTAGCTCAAGAGCAGCGTTGAGAGAGTGGGTACAGCATACCCTCGAGCAATAGGGACGCTCTTCGTTTCTGGAGCCAACACACTGAATGAAAACTATATTTTTGCATCGCTTGAGAGCCGGATGATCATCTTTCAGCATAACGTCCAGCTCGAGCTGGGTAACCACTGCCGCGTGTTCCCCATAAAGGTATTCTTTGGGCTGGTATTCCCGAGCACCGTGGGCAAGGATCGCCACACCGTGCTCAACCGTGAGAGATGACTGCCCGTTCGTCAGGGTGGATTTAAAGTTGCCAACAAACCCGTCTACTTGAGCCACGGTGGTTTCCTGATAAATGGTGATGCGATTGTCGGATTGAACATCCGTAACCAGATTGTTAAGATGGCGCTGAATGGGCTCACCCCGGTAGGTTTTGCCGAGCTGGCGGGCGTTACCACCAAGCTCGCTTGATTTTTCCACCAGGTGTACCGGGAATCCTTGCCGGGCTATGGATAAGGCAGCGGTCATTCCGGCCACCCCACCGCCCACGATCAGGGCCGACCGTTTTATCGGCAGGTCCGTTTCCAGCAGCGGCTTTGAAAATGTGACCTTGGCCACCGCCATGCGAACCAGATCTTTGGCTTTTTGGGTGGCCTCATCCGGATCGTCAGAGTGCACCCAAGAATCCTGATTACGAATATTGGCCATTTCCACCAGATATTTGTTTAATCCGGCATTGACCAGTGTCTCCTGAAAGAGGGTTTCATGGGTTCGTGGCGTGCAAGCCGCAATCACGACCCGATTCAAACCCTTTTCCCGAATGACCTCGGAAAGTTTTACCTGTGTATCCTGAGAGCAGGTAAAGAGGTTCTCTTCCACATAAACCACGCCGGGAAGAGTTGCGGCATACTCAGCCACTTCCGGTACCCTCACTATTCCTCCGATATTAATACCGCAGTTGCAAACAAATACACCAATTTTGGGGAGCGCCCGGGCCACATTCCGTTCAGGGGGGATCGCAACCGCTCGGGTGCAGGTGTGACGTGCGGAAGCAAGTTTTTCCGTTGCCGCACAGGCAGCCGCGCTGGCCTCCATCACCGATTGGGGGATGTCCTTGGGTCCCGTGAAAGCACCGCAGGCATATATTCCGGGGATCGACGTGGATACCGGGTGAAAGCTGTCGCAACGGGTGAAATGATATCTATCGAGTTCGATGCCCAGGCGGTTAGCCAGATCCACCGTATCCCGGCTAATCTCAATACCGGTGGACAGCACGACTATGTCAAAAATTTCCTCATTGACCTTGCCATGCTCGTCCACATAGCGCAGCATCAGGTCATCCGACGCCGGTACCTGAGCAATCGTATGAACGCGGGACGGGACAAACCGGACGCCTTGATCGCGAGCGTTTTCGTAATAGCGATCAAAATCCTTGCCGGGAGTGCGCATATCCATATAGAATATGGCACACTCCAACGGAGTTTCACTGTGATCTTTAGCCATAACCGCTTGCTTGACAGCGTACATACAGCAGACAGAGGAACAATACCCGTTGTCGCAACGGTTCAGGTCCCGGGATCCCACACATTGCAGCCAGGCAATTCTTTGGGGATAGGTCACGGGTTGATTTTTCATGCGTTTGCTTGACGGTCGCACCAAATGACCTGAGTATGGGCCGGTGGCCGACAGCACGCGTTCAAATTCCAACGCCGTGACCACATCGGGCAGGTTGGCCCAGGCATAATGGTCAAATCGTGATGGATCAAAGGACTTGAATCCGGGAGCCAAGATGATGGATCCCACGTGTAGGGTCAACGTCCTTTCCACATCATTGAAATTGATGGCACCCGAAGGACAGTATTTTTCACAGGCCCCGCATTTGCCTTTCTCTAAGTAGATGCAGTTTTTACCATCAATGGTGTATTTCAGAGGAACGGCCTGGGAGTAGGGGACATAAATCGCCTTGCGCTGCGCTAATCCTTCATTGTACTCGTCGGAAACTTTTTTAGGACATTTCTCAGCGCACATCCCGCAGGCGATGCACTTGTCTACATCCACATAACGCGGGTGCTGAACGACATTTACCGTAAAATTCCCTTGGCTACCGTTAACTTCTTTAATTTCCGACAGGGTAAGCAGTTCGATATTGACATGCCGGCCGACCTCGACCAGTTTCGGTGAAATGATTCACATGGAACAATCGTTGGTGGGAAAGGTCTTGTCAAGTTGAGCCATGGTCCCACCAATGGCCGGCGATTTTTCAACCAGGTAGACATAAAATCCCGAATTCGCCATGTCCAACGCGGCCTGCATTCCGGCGATGCCGCCACCCGCCACCATAATGGCGCCCTTCAGGGGCGCATTCGGTTTGCTCGTATTCATTTCACTTCCTATCAGCGGTGTTCACATACGCATTTTTAACCGCGGTAATCAGTTCGTCGTCGGTAAATGGTTTACCCAGATAGTCGGTTGCTCCAAGCTTCATGGCCTCGACAGCAATTGCTATCCTGGAAAAGCCTGTCATGACAATAACACCCACGCCAGGCTTTTCTTTTTTGACGATTTTCAAAATTTCCATGCCATCGATATCTGGGAGCTTCAGATCCAAGAGGACGACATCGAAATCGCCTTGCTCGATGGCCATCAGTCCTGCCGTGCCTGTCAACCGCTGTTCAACTCTGCAGCCCTGTTCCGATAAGATCAGCTGACAGGCATCACAGATAACCTCTTCATCGTCGATAACCAAAACACGCTCAGGTTTCATGATACGGATTACCAGGCTTCCCGTTCCAGCCGTTTGTAAATAAACATGAGTTGCTTCTGGGTGAGCTCACCCACATTCTCATTAATCCATTTCAAGTCTCCGGAAGCGATAGCGGCTTTGGCTTCATTGGAGAGCTGATATTCATTTAAAGCGATGGATCCGTTTTCCATCAAATCATGCCAGAAATCCGCATCTTCGGCGGTGCGGTTTAACGCCTGGATAACCTCCCGTTTTTGAATTAGTTTTTCTTCCTCCGTTTCCGCTTTTTTCAAAACCGCCTTGGTCGATTTTTGCACAGACTCCTTGAGCGCTTCACCCACAGCGGTTTTAATTTGGTCGTCCGTAAACGGCTTGGGAATGAAATCGTGCACGCCGATTTTCATGGCATCCACAGCCAAAGAAGGGGTTCCGTAACCGGTAATGACGATAACCTCGGTTTCCGGTTTGTTTTCTTTGACCTGCCTGACGATTTCCATGCCGTCGATGTCGGGCAGTCTCAAATCTGCCACCAGCAAATCGAAACGCTTTTCTCTGAAAGCCTTCAGAGCCAACTCACCCGTGTCTGCCAAATCCACCGCATAGCCTTCCTCGGTTAAAACCATCTCAAGCCCTTTGGCCACACTGAAATCATCTTCCATTACCAGGACATGCGGTGGTACACTCTGTTCGGTTACGTTCAAATCTTGAGTTGTATTCATTTGCGGTCCTCCCTTAGTGAAACGTTAAACGTTGAAGTTTTTTTTGCTTTCAACTCCATATTAGGCAACTTATATGCCAAGTTGAAAGTTGCCGCGAAAAACGGTTGGACCGCCATTATTTCATTTAATTTAGATGTGTTATCGTTAAAACTGGCATTGTGAACAGGTATCACCGCTTGTAGAGATTGTATTAACCTTAATACACCATCCTTCGCCGTATACATGAATATCGCTATGGATTTCAAACGATTCAAAGGTGTATAAATCAACATACATTCAACATTCATGATTTACACCTGGTTGGCTGATCAATTGAATACCCGGTTAAATTTTTTAACTGATAGGTTATGCTTTTTCATCAATGCATGAAAGTTGGGCCTTTGGATGCCCACCTTGGCAGCCGCGCGGGTGACGTTTCCATCACAGGCCTTAAGAGCCTTGATAAGGAAGGCTTTTTCCAGGTCACCATAACTGACTTCAATAAGATGCCTTTTGATGGCTTTGAGCTCTTCCATCTTCTCAGGCACCGAATTGCCCCCATCGATTCGCGTCGCATGCATATGCTCTAGCAGATGATCCCGTTCGAGAAATTTGTGATCAGCCATAATCACGAGACGTTCGATGATATTTTTGAGCTGCCGCACATTTCCGGGCCATTGCTGGTTTACCAGTGTCTCCAACGCATCGTCGGTAAATCCCTCAATTCTTTTCCCTGTTTCCCGACAAAAAACTCTTAAAAAATGGTAAGCTAGCCGCGGAATGTCTTCTCTTCTTTCACGAAGCGGTGGTATGAAAATGGGAAATACGTTAAAACGATAGAATAGATCTTCTCTGAATTCATCCTCTTCGACCATGGACTTCAAATCACGGTTGGTGGCTGCAACCATACGCACATCTGTTTTCCTGACTTGACTGGCACCCACAGGCTTATATTCATGAGTGTCTATCACCCGTAGCAGTTTTCCCTGAACCTCAAGGGTCAAATTCGCGATCTCGTCAAGGAAAAGCGTTCCCTCGTTGGCCACTTCGAAAATACCGGCCTTATCGTTAACAGCGCCCGTGAAGGCGCCTTTGACATGTCCGAACAACTCACTTTCGAGAACGCTGGGAGAAAGGCAGCTGCAGTCTAAAGCTACAAAATGACGGGCGGCTCTGCGGCTGTGGGTATGTAAAGCCCTAGCAAAAAGTTCTTTACCTGTCCCGCTTTCTCCCTGCAGCAGAACTGTGCTGTCTGTCGGTGCGACTTTGCGAATTTCGTCGAAAACTTTTAAGAGCGCTGGACACTCTCCGATGATGTTGCTGAAATCAAATTGTTCAAACAACTGTTGGCGCAAAGCAAAATTTTCTTCTTTCAGGCGTTTGTTTTCGATCGCTTTTTCCACTGCCAAAATAAGTTCATCATCGGTAAACGGTTTGGCGAGGTAATCAAAGGCTCCCAGTTTCATGGCCTGCACTGCATTGTTAACCGTCGAATATCCGGTCATCACAATAACATAAACATTAGGCTTATCCTGTCTCACGATGCGCAGGAGCTCCATTCCGTCCATATCCGGCAGTTTCATGTCCAGCAAGGTTAAATCGTATTGACCCTTCAAAAGTGTATCCAGGCCTTTCTTTCCGGTATTACAGACGTCAACCGAATGTATTTCTGAAAGCGCAAGCCGGCACCCTTCGCAGATGACGGGTTCATCATCAATTACAAGAATATGGCTTTTTTCCATTAACATGCTTCTCCGTCTCTATGCTGGTCTCTGTGTCTTCATTTCCTTTGTCCGGACGGCGGTTTTTTCGGCTGTGAAACTCGGGTCAAAATCGGAAACTCAAGCACAAAGCGGGTGCCTTCTCCAGGCTTGCTGAAGGCATGTATATCGCCTTCGTGGTTTTTGACAATTCCATAACTGACTGCTAAGCCCAAGCCGGTGCCTTTCGGCTTTGTGGAGAAAAAGGGTTCGAAAATTTTCCCAATATTCTCTGAAGGAATGCCACTGCCGGTATCCGCGATTTCAATGACCGCACATTTGCGGTCCTGATCCATAGAGCTCTTTACAGTTATGCCCCCTTTTTCACCAATTGCCTGTACCGCATTGAGTAACAGGTTCACAAAAACCTGTTCGATCTGGTTTTCATCAAGCAGAGTTTCTTGCATGTGATCGGATAAGCGGGATTCAATGCCGATGTGATGCAGGCGGAATTCGTTTTCCAGGAATTTCAGAGCTTTTTCGATAACCGTGTTGACATTGATCAATTCCTTTTGAGGTTCCCGGTCACGGGAAAACTCCAAAAGCTCCTGAATAATGCTTTTGCAGCGCACAGTCTCCCGAATGATAACATCCAAACCCTCTTTCAAGGGGCCAGCCTGAGGTACTTTTTTACTCAGATTGGAACTGAACAGCAAAATACCTGCCAAAGGATTGTTAATTTCGTGCGCAATCCCAGCCGCCATTCGACCCAGCGCCGACATTTTCTCGGTTTGAATGGCCAGGTGGTCATAGCGAGCCTTCTGGTTCTCAATGAGCTGGGCTTTGTTGATCGCGCAGGCGCACTGCTCGCCGATGGAGATAATAAAACTCAGCTCGTCATCTGAAAATTTTCGTTTTTCCGGGAGATAGATTCGGATGACTCCTACCATCTGCACACCAACAGTCAGCGGCACATCCAGCATCATTCGTATGCCTTCATCCCACGCGGCCTGCGGATACTCCACCCGGGGAGCTTTCCAAATGTCTTCTATTATGAATACCCGGTTTTGACTAATCTCCTTGGTAAGGATTTTTTCACTGGTAACCGGTCCTTTAGAAAGATACCTTTCACCCAGGCCATAAGCAGTAGCTACTTCAAACTGGTCTGTCTCTGCGTTACGAATTCTGAGAAGTGCCCCTTTAGCGTTGAGGATATCGGTGGCTTTCCAAACGATTAGATCCAAGACTTCCTTTAGACTTGTGCTGGTATGCACAAGGGTGCTGATATCCCGAAATACGCGATAAAAGGCTTCAATATCGATTGAAGAATCACCTTCAGCATTTGCAGATGATGTAGTCATTTTATCGATAAGACCGGTCTCAGGTTATGATTTTGCGCCAGCGTTCGGACAATTTCAATTTTTGCGCCAAATGCTAAGGTGGGTTTGGGGACAAGTTTAAAGGCATCTCTGGCTACGTTTGAGCCATCAAATCCTATCAAAATCTTCATTTTGACCTCCAGTTTTCACGTGGACATCGAGTAAGTCAAATTTCTATTCATAGGCTGATTTATCTGAAAGATCAGTCGCATAGAGAATCCTTTTGATTTGTGGAAGCATGATATTTCTCCCTTATTTTTCTGCCTCAAGTATTACTAAATGGTCGTCGACAAAATCAATTTTTCTGATTACACCTTTAACTAATTTTTGATTGCCTAAAAGCCCGGTCAAGAGATACCCTTCGTCATTTGATTCCATCTGCGCAACATCTTGCATCACTTTGACCTGTCGCCCTTGCGATTGAATATAAACTGTACTGAGGCACATACTCACTCCATGGGCTGTAATTTAGTCTTTAGCAAAAAATCCAAAATCTCTCCCGCTTCACGGCTTGCACGTCCCTGGCTTAGCGTATCCCCCTTTAGACCGGAAAGGAATACTGAAGCGTCATAAGAAATCACTCCAATTGTTTCCATCTCCCTTTTTTTTAGCTCCTTCTTAATTTCAGAAATCAAACTTTCCGAGCTTATTTTGTTCAGAACAGCCCAGAGATCCTTATTTAATCCAGACGCAAGGTCTTTTATTTTTTCTGCCAGCGTTATCGACTCGAATGAGGGCTCCACGACAACAAGCACAGCATCTATGTTGATATCAATACCCCGACCGAAATGTTCAATACCGGCCTCCATATCGACGACTGCAATTTCATTTTTTTGCAGGCGAAGTTTCTTTAAGAACTCGCGACTTAGAACCCCCATAGGACAGGCACAGCCCTCCAATGCCTGATGAATTTTTCCGATACTCACCAATCGAAGACCATTTTTCTCAACAATATACGGATAAGGAATTTGTCCTGGAGTAAGTTCCGATTCAGATAAAAGCGAAGGCTGGTTCATTTTTTCTTTGATACCGTCTCTGCCACCCACAAGAGCCATGAGAGGGGTCGGAGGTTCGGGAAAACCAAGCATTCGATAGAGACCGGCGTTGGATTCATCGGAATCGATTACTAAAGTTTTTAGCCCTCTGCCTTGAGCCGCAATCGCTAGTATACTGACTAGCGTGCTTTTGCCGCTGCCCCCCTTTCCACATATTGACACTTTTATTCCCATCAAATCTTCCCTCCTTACAACGTCCCGCAATTAAGCCGCATGCTTGATTTCGAGCATTTCTGATATCGCTTCCCTGATGTCTTCAGGTGTGGGCACGTCACCCCTTACATTTTCCGTATCAATGAGCCGGTCGCTTGCCGGCCTCACTGAGCTCAACATCTTCCACCCTTTGCTCCATGCTCATAACGATCTCTTATTGGTTGCCGGTCACTGGCCTATCACGCAGATCACCTCTCCTTTTGCAACCGAATCTCCACTGCTGAGGGTTATAGCGTCAATCGTTCCGCTGACCGGAGCCGGTAGGAAATTTTCCATTTTCATGGCCTCCAGAACGACCACGGTCTCACCGGCGTTGACTGAATCACCGACATGTTTCTCAAAGCGAACAATCATACCGGGCATGGGTGCAGTTAACGCTGTGCCGTTAGCTGTAGCATTTATCCTTTCACGTGCTTGAAGTTCAGGCGAAACATCGGCTTTTTCAATTTTTTTAGTCTGTAGTTTTGGTGCCTCGGCTTCAGATTGCATAGCTACCGTGTTCTTGGCCGATGTTGCTGCCGTTATCTGAGTCGATGTCGGTTTGACATAGCTGATGGCCGAAGAGCCTACGGTTTCCTCAACTCCAACCTCAAAGTATTCATCATCCACAAACACGTTAAACGTGCGAAAATTTTTGCCTTTGGATGGTGTTTCTTTCTCAGATCTTTCAATTAGTTTCCCTGCTTTGGCCTTCTGAATGATCTCTTCTTCTGCTTTTGTCTCCTCCAGCGTTCTCGGTTTTACATCATCCGGTGGTTGTTCCTTGCCATATTTCCATCTTAAAAATCGCTTGCCGGTAACCGGATAAAGGGCGGCGATCAGAACATCATCCAAGTCGACAGCAAGACCTTCAGTTTCTACTTTAGCTTTTTCTAACTCTGGTTCCAGGATCTCGGCCGGTCGGCAGGCAATCGGTTTTTCTCCGCGTACATATCCCTTAAGTGCTCTTTTTTGTACGTCCGGATTTATTTGTACCGGGGTCTTCCCATACAGCCCATAGCACAGGTCTTTGACCTGGGCTGTGATCATCTTATAGCGTTCATTTTTGTCGTCAAAAAGGACATTGTTGACGGTTTGAATCCCGACAATTTGACTGGTGGGAGTTACCAGGGGAACCTGTCCGAGATCTTTCCTTACCCTGGGAAGTTCGGCATAGACCTCATCGATCCTATCGAGAGCATCCAGTTCTTTTAGCTGGTTGACCAGGTTGGAGAGCATCCCCCCGGGAGTCTGGTGGAGAAGAACATTGATGTCGATGACCGAAACTTTTGTATCATTCAATAGATGCCGGTATTTTGGTAGGATCTCCTTTTCAAGGATTTCATTAATGGCCGCCAGATGGTGAATATCAAAGCCGGTATCTCGGTTTGTTCCCAGCAATGTCATCACCAGAGGTTCAATCGCCGGATGCGAAGTGCGAAATGCATAGGGCGACATGCAAGTGTCAACAATATCGACCCCGGCCTCAATGGCTTTTAAATGGGACATTTGCGCCATCCCGGAGGTAAAATGGCTGTGGAGATGAATTGGCGGTTTAACCGTTTCCTTCAACGCTTGAACAAGCTCATAGGCATCATAGGGTGCAATCAGCCCGGCCATATCTTTGATGCAGATACTATCGGCCCCCATATCTTCAAGATCTTTGGCTTTATTGATGTAATAGTCTATCGTGTAGACATCTCCTCCCATCCGCGGTTCGGTTAACGAATAACAGATGCATCCTTGGAAATGTTTATTACATTCCTTAATCACCGGAACAACCGTCTCGAAGTTGCGATAATCGTTTAAGGCATCAAAGGTTCTGAAAATATCGATGCCGTTCGCACAGGCTCTTTCAACGAAGGCACGGGCCACATCATCGGCATAATTCCGATAGCCGACCAGATTCTGTCCTCTAAGCAGCATAGAAAAGGGTGTCTTTTTGATATGACGCTTTAGAGTCCGAATTCTCTCCCACGGATCTTCGTTTAAAAAGCGATGCATAGTATCAAAGGTGGCCCCACCCCAGACTTCCATAGCCCAAAACCCGACAGCGTCCATCATTTCGGCTACTGGAATCATATCTTCGGTTCGACCGCGGGTTGCAAAAAGGGATTGATGCCCGTCCCGTAAGGTAAGATCCTGAACCTTGAGGGCGTTATCCGTCTCAGGCCTTTCTTTTGCATAGTTTAGCTTCGTCTTTTTTACTAAATTTAAACCATTCATTTTAAGGCTCTCCTACATTTTAAGATTTTAGGCGCTATTAAGCTACGCGGTACCGTAAGAAATTCCCATCAACCACCCATCGTGGAGGAAGCTATCTACTTCAATCTCGATGCTTGGAACATTCTCATTTGCATTAGGGTACGCATTCGCATCTGAGCCAGTCTGCCGCTGCTTCTCCAGAGGCTCAAGGCTGTCTCAGGCGAATGCATCGCCCCCGCAATTACCTGTTGTGCGAGAGGCTTATCCTCGTTTCTATCAATGGTGTCTGCCTGCATCTTAATTTGATGCCACACGGCAGATATCGCGGCGATAATTTTCTTTTTGTCTTCCATATAATTCACATTTCGTAGATATCTCTTTTGTTATGACGGTGGTCCACGATATAAAAAAAAGAGGCTTTTTCTCTGATTGTCTCTCTAAGCTTGTAAAGCTTGTTGCGGTCAATTCCATACATGCGAAGATAAACCTTGAGGTATCCTCTGGGTGCCTCGTCAAAGGAAGTTAAAATGCTCATGATGCGGCCTCCGGCTGCTCGAATGATATCTATGATTTCCTTAATTGATCCGGGCCGGTCATCTACCAACAACGCAAAATGGATTCCCTTCTTCCCAACACCGGTAAGCGGCACCAACACTCTAAATAAATCGCCTGTGGTGATAATCCCAACCAACTGGCCATGATTACCGAGCACGGGAACCCCTGAAATTTTATGGTTCAATAAAATCTCAGCTGTCTCTCCCACTGTGTAATTCCAGGGTACCGTTACAGGATTTCGAGTCATCACGTTTTCGACTTTAAGGGTATCAGCCGGCGGCGATGCAATTTTCAAATCCCCCTCGGTTACAATCCCAACAAGCACACCGTCCTTCATGACCGGCAGGCGTTTGATACCATGTTCTTTTAATAGGATTTGGGCTTTAATCACGGTTTCATTCGGTCCGACGGTAATTACTTTTGTGCTCATCCACTTTTTGACAAGCATGTCGACTTCCTTTTTCGTTTATTTACGTCACTCATTAGGGCCGTCTTGATCATGTCCCAAGAGCGATAATTTTTTTTCGGTTGGAAACACTAGAAAACTCCATGTCCAAAATTCTCTCGAAGCATAAATTGTGCCAGCAACGAAAATAGAATAATATGTCATGATTTCAGGAAGTTTAATTGAAATTCTGTGTTTCCCTGAATTTTACTTAAATAAATTTAGAAATATTTCGAAGTGTCTTTTCGCAAAATTTCGAATTATACGCGCAAAGTTCAACTAGTGATGGAAAGTTGAAAATAAAATCAAAAAAGGGGGTTGGGAGAACGATAACGGTAGTAAGGATTGCGTTGCAATTGATAGGGCTAAGTCAGTAGCCAGAAAGGTTTTAATTGAGCATTTAACTATGCATTGAAAGATTTTACATCAATTTTACCACGTTTCATAGAAACCATAAATAGGCTACCATTTTGGCTACACTAATCGATCGTTGACTGATTACGTGACATACCAAGATGTTGGCATTATTTTGGTGAGCCTTATGTATGGCGTAGAGATATGTGCTTGCGGATTTATTGGACAGATCCGTCGCGCACAGAATTCTTCCAACCTTAGGATTCAATGCCACCATTTTTTCATCCATTGCACTGATAAGGCTTCTTCCAAGGATTTCGTTGAAGCTCTTGATGGTTGGCCAAGGCCAGATAAAAGGCGCCTACTGCGAGATCCGCACAATGATAATTTTCTTTGGGCAATGTTTCTAAGAATTCGACCACATCCTCCGGCGTAATATCCCATGCTTCTTCGATGGGTTTACCTTCTACAAGGTGTGCTACCGTGTTGGCGCAGGCGTTGGTGTTTATACAACCGTTAGTATCAAAAGATACTGATTGAATACGGTTGTTTTTAATAACCAGAAACATTTCGACCATATCGCCGCATTCTCCGGTTCGTTTTCCATAACCATCCGGCTTCTGCAGTCTTTCGCGTCTGTCATAGCGAAAAGCCATTTCGAGGTAGTGGAGAGAATGAGCACGCCAAAAATCAAATTCCTGCTCGTTCATATTTATACCTTATATCTATATAAAAATAACCATATAACTTGAAGCATATAGCGTGCCAAAAAACAATGGAAATAATAAACCATATGTTTTAAGATAATTATTTTAATCCCAATCTGTGGGGCATTTAAGCTGGCCTTCAAAAGTTGAAAAATTACTAATACACTTTCGCAAAATTGCGAAAATAATATCGAACTATTTCAAGCTCCGTTTTGTATCCGAAAAGTGTAGCTTATGGATAAAATAATAACTGCTTGATTTTATATAAGTGGAATCGAAAAAACGAGTCGGCTGGCTTCGATCATTTAACAGCCGAGAACGGGTAAAGGGAATGCTGCTAAATCATTTTTTTCAGAAAAAATACCCAAATCTTGACTGGATTCAGGTGGAAGTCAGCTCCTATTGCAATGCCGACTGTATTTATTGTCCGCATATGGCATATAAACAAAATTGGCGAAACAGATACCTTTCGCTGGAAGCCTTTACTAATTTAATTCCGGCTTTTAGCGCAACAAAACTTGTCTATTTACAGGGCTGGGGAGAGCCGTTTACTCATCCGCAGTTTTTTGAAATGGTGCGCCTTGCCAAGGAAGCCGGCTGTATGGTGGGAACCACGTCAAATGGCACGCTGTTGAACCGTGATATTATCGCAAGGCTAGTAGAAGAGGGGCTCGATATCATCGGTTTTTCGCTGGCGGGGGTGGATGAAAAAAACGACCGCATCCGTAAAGGCACCAGGATAAAAAAGGTTCTCGAGTGTATGGAAGAAATACATAGGGCCAAGCAAAAAAATGAATCCGCCCCAGCCATTCATATTGCCTATATGTTGTTACGTTCCGGGCTTGATGAGTTAGAAAAGCTCCCAGAATTTTTGAGCCATACCGGCGCAGATCAGACGGTTGTCAGTTCTCTGTCTTTTGTGGCAAACCCGGCAATGGAATCAGAATCAATTCTATCCAGCAAAGAAAAAGAGTATTCGGAATTGAAGCAACGATTAATTCAAATCGGAGATGAATCTGCAAAGAAAGGAGCAGAAGTGCATTTCCATATTGTATCTCCGGTGAAAAATCAATTTTCCTGCAGCGAGAACATACCTCATGCGGTTGTTATAGGCTCGGATGGAAGCATATCTCCGTGTGTCATGAAACAGATGCCGGTGAAGGGTAAAAATTATTATTATACCAGGGGACAAAAACAACTGCAGAAGAACTTTTCTTTTGGCAATATTCATACAGATTCTCTAAACACCATCTGGCATCGGAATGAACATCGGCAATTTGTACGTGGTTTTTTGAAAGTTGAAGCGCCAACCATTTGTAGGAATTGCCTGAAGAGAAATATAGATGATCTTGACTAGGCTTAGCGGTATTAAGGGTCTATGGCATCGTTGATAACGAAGCCGGAGTTGAACACCGAGACAGAAATGGCTTTTGACTACGCCAATAAAAGGTTCAGGGGAAAGAAAAATATATTGAAGATTCGTAAAATAACATCCTTGACTGCTGCTGTGGCATTCATTTTGATGTTGCTGACCAGCATAATTTTATACATCGCTCCCCAGGGCCGGGTGGCCTACTGGGCTGACTGGCGCCTGTGGGGACTAACCAAATTGGTTGTTTGTGAACTAAAAAAGCAGGGGATTGAAGCTTCCAAGGAGTTGACTTTGAAAAGAACTGCAGCTCAGAAAAAAACCAGCCCTGCAACTTATTTAAATCCCAGGTGGACTTCAGGGCCGTAACTATTTTGATCATATGATCATAAAATTTATTGACAGCACGCTAATCAATATATATATTATTATCAAATGATCATAATAGGAGAACTAACTTAATGCCGCGACCCAAGAAACCAAGGTTTGTATCCGGATATCCCACACTTACGGCGTTTATTCCCCAGGGAGTTCCGATATCCGGTGAAGTCCTGCTATCGGTGGAGGGACTCGAAGCCGTCCGGCTGAGCGATTTTGAAGGTCTGGATCAGGAAGCCGCCGCTAATTTAATGGAGGTATCTCGTCAAACCTACGGTAGAATTCTGGCCCGGGCACGCCACTGCATTTCCGAAGCTCTGATAACCGGCAAAGCGCTGAAAATTGAAGGTGGTAACTACGAGTTTAGAGGCATGGGCATGCGGCGCCGCCGAGGCGGCGGCAGGGGTCAAGGCCGGGAACCAGGCAGAGGTGCCAGCCGGGGTCGGGGTAAAGGCCGAGGCAGGCAGTTTTAACAACAACAAATCTACTACCTTGCTAATCAACGATACTGAAGGAGGTGAACAATATGCCACATGGAGATAGGAAAGGTCCTCGGGGGCAGGGACCGCGAACTGGACGCGGCATGGGAAAATGCGGTCCTAAAGACGGAACCCCCGCATCGCAAGGACAAGGAGGTATGGGAGCCGGCAACGGTCAAGGCCGGGGATTCAGCAGAGGTACCGGCCGCGGCACCAGTCGACGTGGCGGCCAAGGTAGCGGAAAAGGCCGCGGAAGGCGCTCTTAACAAATCAACCATTCAACGAATCAACGAAAATTAAAGGAGGTGATCTTATGCCAGGATTTGACAGAACTGGTCCCATGGGAGCCGGTCCTATGACCGGCGGCGCCAGAGGACGCTGCAATCCCGCAACAATTGGAACGATTCCTGCTTTCGCGGGTGGTTACGGCTATGGCCGCGGGCTTGCATCGAGACGCGGCTTCAGAGGCGCGTACGGCTGGGGTAGGGGTCGCGGTCGTGGTTTTTGCAGAGGTTACAGATGGTATCCACTCGCTGCCGGCCCGGCTTATTCAACAGACGCTGCCAGTGAAATGGACATGTTAAAGGCTGATGCGGAGTATATGCAAGAATCATTGGCAGCGATCAACAAACGTATTGATGAATTGGAAAACAAACCCGTCGAGTCATCTTAATTGGGCCGTGATGCAGGGAGGCTGCATGATACTCAATGGATTAAGGGGCGGTAATTGGACCGCCCCTTAATTTTTAAGTGACATCCCTAGATGGGAAGCCACGCCCAGACACCGTTTTTGAAATTTGCTCCCAAGGGGGCTCCGACTATGCTCTTAAACCTGCAAAGTACTGGAGAATTGGTGTGTTGGCGTAACGGTTTGCCTCTAACCGCAACCAAAGAACATTAATTCCAAAAATTAATTGAAGTCATCGTAAACCAAGCTTATCTGATAAACGCTGCCAGATAGCCCGGATGGCCTCACTGGCCGATGATTGACCATCATATTCAAAAACGGTTTGGGCCTGGATCATGGCTTTGATAAAAACCGGATCAAAAGGGATACGGCCCAAATACAACAGTCCCTTTTCTTCGGCATAATTTTCAATGTCCAGGGTCAACTCTAAATTAAGATCATATTTATTAACACAGATCATGGCCGGAACCTTGAAATGATCGGCCAGCTGTGCCACCCGTTGCATGTCGTGTTTGCCGGAAACGGTGGGTTCGGTGACGATGAGTACCGCGCTGGCGCCGCCGATGGATGCGATCACCGGACAACCGACCCCCGGAGGACCATCGGTCAGGATCAAATCCAGCTTCTTTGCTTCGGCAAGTTCTCTGGCTTGCTGGCGAACCAGAGTGACCAGTTTACCGGAATTTTCTTCGGCTATACCAAGACGAGCATGCACCAGGGATCCGAAACGGGTATTTGAAACAAACCACTCTCCGCAGGTATTTTCCGGAAATTCGATGGCCGCTTCAGGGCAAAAATGGACACACACCCCGCAGCCTTCGCAATCAATGGAGTTGACTTCATAAGCGGCGCTGATGGCATTCCAGCGGCACATCTCCCGGCATAGACCGCATTCGGTGCACAGGTCTTTGTTTATCACAGCAGTGTTTCCGGACCGAAATTCAGTGCGCCGTATAACTTTGGGATTCATGATTAAATGCAGATCAGCAGCATCCACATCGGCATCACAAAGTACTTTGTTTTCAGCCAGCGAAGAAAAAGCGGCCATTAAACTGGTTTTTCCGGTACCGCCTTTGCCGCTGATGACAATTAATTCTTTCATGTTACCAACCCCTTGATTCTCTGATAAAGTTCCAGGAATTTTGTTCTCCATTCCGGCATAACGTCTACGATCATATCTCCCCTGGAGTAGGCCTCCGCAATGCGCCGATCAAAAGGTATTTCCATGAGAATCGCCAAATTTTCCATTGCGGCGTATTCTTTAACTTTTTCGTCTCCCATATCGGAGCGATTAATAACCAGCCCGCAGGGTATATTGAGGATCTTAGCCGCACCGACGGCCAGTTTCAGGTCGTAAAGCCCGAATGGTGTGGGTTCGGTGACCAGTAAAACGAAATCAGCCGGTTTCATAGTTTCAATCACCGGGCACGACGTTCCCGGAGGGGCATCCACAATGGTGAGTTTGCCCGGATCCGCAAAAGACAGTACCTTTCTGATCAGGGGGGGTGACATGGCTTCACCCACTCTTAATTTCCCGTGAATGAATTCGATGCCGTTGTAATGACCTTTTTGAAGGATACCCAATTCCCGGCCTTTTTCCGTGATGGCATTCTCGGGACAAACCGCCATGCATCCGCCGCAACTGTGACACAATTCCTCAAAGGTCAAAGCCGTTTCACCAACGACAACAATGGCTTTAAACTCGCATATTTCAGCGCATTTGCGGCAGAATGTGCATTTGTCCATGTCTATTTCGGGGACGGGTGTGGTCACGGTTTCTGTCCTGTCAAAAACAGGATTAAGAAACAAATGTGCATTGGGCTGTTCGACATCACAGTCCAGCAACTGCACCTGTGAACCAATCGACAATGCCAGATTGGTAGATACTGTCGTCTTACCGGTTCCCCCTTTTCCACTCGCAACACTAATAATCATTGTATTATTCCATCCATGGTCTTAATACAGCTTCCACATCATACACAGCGGCATTAAGTCCTGATTGCCGGTTGATTTGTTTCTCAACTTCAACCCATTTCTCAATTGGCATTATGTCGAGCAGTTTCATTCGCTCTTTCTCATTGGCTTCCAGTTAGCAGGACTTTGATAAAATTAATACATATCGGATATAATCGGCTTTATATTATGAGTATATGCTCATAATAACTCTAGGTGTTGACAGATAGGTTGTCAAGCGTTTTTTAAGATCAGCTAAATAAATGGTCTATATTTTGGAAAACGGTGAGTAAGCGGGTCACTTGGCAAAAAGGAAACCGGGCAACGAAGGACAAATAAATTTATCGGATTGAACGGGTCAGTTTAAACGGCTACAGGAGGGAAACTATGTAGAATTAAGACAGCATTACGATACCATATTTAGGGCTCAAGGCCGAGCTACTCATGTCGACGGCACGCCCTGAGTCTACTATTGCTGCCACTCTGCGCACAGCTTCATTCACCGAGCAGCTTCTTTTTACGGTAACGAAACGTGTGGTGGTTGATGTTCAAGAGCTTGGCGGCCTTACTTTCATTACCTTTTGCAAGTTTAAGCGCTTCTTCAATATAATGCTTTTCAAATGATTGAAGGTGGGCATCAAAATCAATACCTTCGGAGGGAAGTGAGGGGAATCCGGTTTTGCCGCTTATTGGACCTTTTGGTTCACCTTGGTGTCGTATTTCTATTCCCAGATCCAGAGGGGAAAGTTCAGGTCCCTGACCGGTCAGAGCCGCTCTTTCTATAAGATTTTTTAATTCCCGCACATGACCTGTCCAGTTATGAGCCAGCAAGACGGTTTCGGCTTGCGAGGAAATCCCGGTAAAGTTTTTGCCAAACTTGCGGCTGAATTGCTGTAAAAAATATTTAGTCAATGGGATTATGTCATCGGGACGCTCGTTTAAGGAAGGAGCTTTCACTTTTATCACGCCTAAACGAAAATACAGATCTTTTCTAAATAGACCATCTTCGATCATTTTATTTAGGTCTTTATTTGTGGCAGAAATCACACGGGTGTCGATATGCAACTTCTTGGTTCCACCGACCCTGTAAAATTCGCCTAGTTCAAGAAACCGCAGCAGCTTGGCCTGGGCTTCCAGACTAAGGTCACCAACTTCATCCAGGAAAAGCGTTCCATTGGCCGCCTCTTCGATAAGGCCTTTTTTACCTCCAGCCCCTGCACCGCTGAAGGCACCCTTTTCATAGCCGAAAAGTTCACTCTCGATTAGGTCCCTAGGAATGGCAGCGCAATTCACGGTGGCAAACGAGGCTTTAAAATTAGGACTATTATAGTGGATAGCACTGGCCAGCAATTCCTTTCCGGTCCCCGTTTCGCCCATGATAAGAACCGGTGTATCCGGACTTTTAGCAACCAATTTGATAAATTCCATGACATCCTGGATGGCATTGCTTTCGGCGATAAAACATGGAACGTGCTCCTTTAAGTGCTTTTCCTGAAGGGCCCGAACCTCTTTTCTCAATCGGATGGTCTCCAAAGCATTTCGTATGGTGATCTCCAAACCCTCCATATGCAACGGTTTGATGACGTAATCATCAGCACCCAGTTTCATGGCCGATATGACGGTGTCGACATCTTCATAGGCGGTGATCATAATTACCAAAATTTCAGGAGAAAGATCCTTGATTTGGCGCAGCGCATCGATCCCGTTCATACCCGGCAATCCGATGTCCAGCAAAACCAGGTCCGGTGGATCTTTTTCTATTTTCGCGGTCGCAGTTTCTGCATCAGCAAAGGCCTTCACCTGGTAATCCTCTTCGAGGGCCATAGTTACGCCATCCCTGATTGTTTGCTCATCATCGACGATATAGATTGAATATGAAATCATGGACATCGCATTGTTCCTATCGTTTTATTGGTATTTCAATCCGAAATTCAGCCCCCCCTAAATCACTGTCGGATACAGTTAATGATCCGCCGTGGTCCGTGATAATTCTATGGCTAAGACTAAGTCCTATTCCCGTACCCTCCGGTCTCGTGGTAAAATATGGATCAAATATGTTGTTTCTGATGTCTAAAGGAACGCCCGGTCCTGAGTCAGAGATCCTAACGATGATACGATCATTTTCTTCAAAAGTGGTGACGACAATTTTCTTGCCTTCTTCCATCGATTTCATCGCTTCGGCAGCATTATTCAGCAAATTTAAAACCATCACTTCAACTAGGTTTGAGTCTGCATACGTTAGCGGCAAATTATCCGATAGTTGCGTTTGCAGATTTACGCCGCTTTTGCGCATGGTGACTGCCGTGAGATTAACGGCGTCAGTGATCGGTTGATTGATGTCTATGAACGTCAACTTCGGCTCACTGGGTTTGGCAAAATCCATGACTCTGCGAATAACGGATTCAATTTTATGCGAGGCAGAGTTGATGTGTTCAAGTATTTGTTCGACCTTTTCCTCACTACCCTCCTTGTGGTGAAGCTTTTTAAGTGTATTTAAGTAGATATTAATGCCCGAAAGCGGATTTCGTATTTCATGGGCAATACCGGCCGCCACGCGGCCTAGAGAGGCCATTTTGTCCTGAATGGTTAATAAGTGTTCCAATTCTTTTGCTTTGGTCATATCCATCATATTCACCAATATGGCATCTTTCCCCTGATATTCTATCAGACTTGCCTGGCAATGGACCCATTTCATATTTCTCCGGTTGGCATTTTCATCCGGCGGATAGAATCTGAAATCCATAGCTCCAAACGGTAACTTCCCCGCGCTGATACTGTGATAAAATGCATTAACTTTTCCAACATCGTCCGGGTGGATAGAATCCGTGTCTGTTAATTTAATCGGCCGGGGCAATGCACCCAGCAACCTTTCCTGCTCCGGGTTCTGATAAACGATTTGGTTATCTTGGATGATGGATATGCCCGTTAAAGAACGCTCCACTAATTTCCGAAAGCGTTCTTCGCTTTCTACCAAAGCTTTTTGGGCACTATTGCGCTCTATGATTCTTCCAATTCGCTCAGCAATAGCCTTTATCAGATTTTTTTCTTCTTTTAAAAAAGGCCCTTCATCGCTTTCCGGTCTTTCTTCGAGATAGTAAACAGCTAAAACGCCGACCGCCTTATCATTGACAACAATATTTTGGGTAAGTAACCATTGGGTTTCTTCAAAGTTTTCTGAGCTGAATTCCTGATCTTCCAAAATAATTTTAGCACGCGTGATTTCTGGATACTGCCAGGCAGGTGGAATGAGATCAACGATACCTTGGAGTATGCTTTCCAAAGTGAGCCTCCGCCTTTCCACCAGACGTGATATCTCAAAGAAACAGTTCAACTCTTTGATCCGCTCCCCCACCTCACTCATAATTTTTTGCAGCTCTTTTTCGACCTTTTTGCGTTCCTTTATCTCGTTATCCAATTCATCCCGTGAAGCCGTCACGGCCTTTAGCTGTTCCGTCATTTGATCGAATGTTCGTCCAAGCTGTCCGATTTCATCTTTAGCATCGGTGGCGATTTTGTGATCTAAATTGCCTTTCCCGATTTCTTTCGCACCCGTTTGTAAATTTTGGATCGGATCAGAAATGGATTTCGCAACAATAAAAGCGACAAGTATGCAGAGCACAATGACAGCGATGGCAAGGACTAGAACAAAATCCCTCAGCGTGGTCACGGGTTCAAACGCCTCCGAGATATCTATCTTGGCCACCATTCCCCAGTCTAGTGAGGGAAGGTATCGCCAGGCTGCGATAACCCCTTGCCCACGATAGTCAACGGATATTCCACTCCCATTGCTGCCTTTGAGGGCCTGCTGAATGGCGATGCCCTGCCGTTCTCCAAAGGCAATCCTTCTCTTTAATGCCGCCGCTGGATCATGACGAAGTGGATTGAGAAACAGCGCCTGTTCTCCCTCCTTTTTCGCTATCAAGGTCTCACCTGTATTCCCCAATCCGGTGGTATCCTGGATGAGTTCATAGATCGGATCCATGTCGATTTCAAAAGCGGCAAACCCTATCAGCTGCCCCTCGAGGGAACGGATGGGACCCATGAGGAAGATAGAAAATTTGCCGGTTGCAACTGTATTTTTAAAAACGTTTGAATATATTAGACTAGTGTTATCTCCCTGAATGGATTCTCCCCAGAGATCCGTTAAGGAAAATCCAAATCGATCCGGGGCAGAAGACCGATTCAGAACATAGACGATTTTGCCCTCCGGATTTGTCAAAATTACATTTATAAAATGATAAACCGGAAGGTAAACTTTCAGTGCCCGGTCCAATTCGTCACTGATCTCTGCATAAATCGGATCGGTAGGGTTGCCTGAAAACTCAGCCAGAATTGCGGTGTATTTTATAAGGGTCGGTCGTTGCTGGGCGATGGTAATGTGTTTTTGGTGTTCGGCAAAAAAGTCTTCGATCCTTTTTGCCTTTAGATCGGCAATACTTTTTAACTCTTCTATTCGCAGGGATTCCAGTGTCCTCCTGGCATGATAGTATCCCAGCATACCGACGAAGCACATCGGGATGATGGTACATGCCAATAAAATCACGATCATTTTCTTTCGAATGGTCATATTCATGTCCGGCCCTGAAAAGTATAATTCTTATAGGTGTTTGGGAAGCTGCAAAATTAACACTCAAATCAATTTTCAAAGCAAATTATTAACTTACCATAACAAAAAATATCGAAATTTTGCGAAAAAAAACTCGAAATTTTTCTAAACTTTTAATCAATTCAAGCCGGCCTATTAATTGAAATAAAGACAACTATCTAATATTGCGCAACTTTTCCCCTTATGATCACTGCTGGCATGCTCCATGCTTGGGTATGTTTAATGAAAATAGCATACCATCTTCGCTGCCGATCCTTTCTTTGAAGGTGAATTTAGCTATGATACGAAGGTCAACTCTAACATGAAAAAAACCGTTAGCCCCAAAAACCGGAAAAAAACCGAAGAAAAAAAGATGGATGAATTGCTGACGGTGTCTCTTTCCGGTTCCCCAAGAGAGATATTGCGCCGGCTGAAAGAAATAGACAAAGAATAAAAAAAATAAGGAGGTCCAAATGTCAGACGAGGTTATCAAACTGGGTGGGAAGAAGAAAAGCCGCTTTATGGATCATTATCTGTCTGGCTCTGTGTATGGGGCTTAAGAAATTATTCCTTCTCAAGATCAAGAAATAAATTCTCTAAAATTCAAAGCATAAATTAAAATGAAGACATATCTAGATTGTATACCGTGCTTTTTCCGACAGGCGCTGGCGGCAACGAGAATGTCGACTGCCGATGAGACGATTCATCGGCGAGTTTTGAATTCAGTTGCATTCATGATTCCCGACCTGGCGCTGAATGCCACCCCTCCTGAAATTGCGCAACAGGTATACCAGGTGGTTTACGAAATTACCGGCAGTAACGATCCGTATTATGAAGCCAAACGCCGTGCAAATGAGTCCGCCTTGTCTTGCTATTCCCGCATGAAAGACACTGTGGGCTATTCAAATGACCCGTTACAAACAGCCTGCAAGCTGGCTATTGCCGGAAATGACATTGACCTGGGCGCACAGGCTGATTTTGGCAGCATGGATTCAATAATAGAGGAAAGTTTAAGATGTCAACTAGATCAGGACGGGTACGCCAAGTTTAAGGAGAGTATCGAAAAGGCATTGCTAATACTCTATATCGGAGATAATGCGGGAGAAACTGTCTTCGATCGCGTACTCATTGAACAGCTACTTCAGATGAATAAAGCTGAGATCGTGTTTGTGGTCAAAGATAAGCCAATTATAAACGACGCTACTTTCGATGATGCGGTGTCGGTGGGTTTGGATACAGTTGCAACAATTATATCGAGCGGATCCGATGCCCCAGGGTTAATTCTCTCCCAATGTTCTTCCAAAATGCTGCATTTCTATCGGTCCGCCGATGTTATTATTTCTAAAGGTCAAGGAAATTACGAGTCGCTTGGCGAACGATCGGAAAACATTTTTTTTCTTTTTAAAGTAAAATGCCCTGTGATAGCCAGAGATACCGGATTTGATGTTGGCAGCCTCGTTTTGACTCGTTTAATTGGCCAAAGGAAAAATTAGGATACATAATAAAGAAACGGCATATACCATATCGACTAAAACATCGGATTGTTTTATAATTAACCCGGTTTGGATTACTTGTTCGTTACAACCGATACAGCTGCCCCTTTAAGCGCTCTGACCAATTTAACACCGACGTCGCCCCTGACAAATTCCTCAGCCTTTGACATTCGCTTACGGCCGATAATCACCATGGAATAGTCGCCTTTACTAAACTGGTCAATAATACCTTCTGCAACGGTGGGATAAGGATCTTTCACCAGTTTAATCGTTACCGTATTGGGATTGCACCCCTTTTCAACCAGCTTATCTCTAGCCTTTTCCATGGCGTTCAAATACCTCGCCGGCTGCTCCTTCATGAATTTTTCATCCATAAGTAAAGGCGTTCACAGTCTCAGACTTAACCGTTTCGGGTTTATAGGTTTAAATATCCTCAATTCATCTTTAATACCTCTGTCACTTTTTCCACAAGTTCTTCGTTGTCTATGGGCTTAATGCAGTATGCCTTGGCTCCCAACTTGATGGACTTTTGCTCGGTTTCTTTCATCGGATAAGCCGTAAGCATGATAACACCTGTGGAAGAATCAATTTTTTTAATTGCCTCTAAAACCTCGACACCGGTCATCTTCCTTAATTTGATATCTAAAATGGCCAGATCAATCGAATGCGTGCGCACATAGTTCAAAGCGTCGTCTTCTTCTGTAAAATCGATGACCTCGTGTCCCTCTCTCTGCAAAATGCGTTTGATAAGCTTCACGGCATCCAGCATGTCATCCAAAACTAATATTCGCGCCATCTAAAGTTTCTCCACCCTGGTCTTTATATACTTGAACAGGGGTGTGCCGCCCATATCCTCGGTGGTGTTGGGTTTTTGGATACCCGGCGGGTTCGTTCCGCCGAACTGTGGGAACTTGGGGTCGCCTTCAAGTCCGCGAGTGTGACCGAAACCTCCGCCGGATCCCAGGGTTCCCGGCATTATTTGCCAGGTGGGCTGAGCGACCATTACGATCTCGCCCCAAGGGGATTTAAGCCGGACCTTGTCGCCCGCTTCAATACCTAGATCGTGAGCGTCCATTTTATTGATCCACAGCGGATTGCTGCCGACCCGTTTCATCAACAGATAGTTGTTGAAAGTAGACGAGTGTTCGTGGTGAAATATGCGAAAGTTTCCAAACAGGAAAGGGTAGGTGGCGTCGGGCTGCAATTCAGTCGGCCCATCGTGATGATCGGGCAACGGATCAACACCTTTCTCCAAGGCCACAGGATTGACAAAATTATACTTTCCGGTTTTGGTGTTACCTGAAGAACCATAGCCATCAGGTGGGTTGAACGAACCCCACTTCTTGTACTTGTAGTATTCGGCGTTGTCGGTGATGACGAAGCCGTTTTCCTTAAGCTGAGCCAGTGTGCAGGGTAAGCCTTTGAGCTGGTTTTCAAAGGCTTCATCGATGTGGTTCCAGGGAAAGTAATGGCCCAGGCTCATACGTTTGGCCAGCTCGATGGTAATCCAGTACATGGGCTTGGAGTCATACAGTGGTTCGACCACTTCAGCCCAATAGCTGATCTGTGCTTCATAAAGCCAGTCGGGCTTGACTTGGCTCTGCTCGAGCCATGTGCTGTCAGGCAGGACAACGTCACAAAGGGTCGCTGTGTTGCCCATGAAGGCATCGATACACACTTTGAATTTCATTTTTTCAATGGCCTCGGTGATAGCTGCCTGGTTGCCCCAGCTTAAAACCGGATCTCCATAGTAACAGACCATGCCCTCGAGCTTTCCAGCCTCGACATCCTCAAGTAGGAAGGCCGGGGCCCAACCAGCCCACATGCCGAATTTATTCAACTTAGGGGCATCGCCTTTGGGCGGTTTTTCCTGCCCTTCTGACCAGGCGGAATTCAGTTTTCGCTTGAACGGCAACGACGGTCCGCCCGGTGCGTCAAAGGTACCGCACAAAGCGTTGAGGGCCTGCACAGCAGCCGTAGCGTACATGCCGTTGGGCACCTGAGCCAGACCGGTCCAGGAGAGGGCGCCTTTGGTTTTAGCCTTGGCAAACTCCAGGGCGATTCGTTCTATGGTCTCGGCCGGCACGCCACTGATCTTGCTCGCCCATAGAGGCGTTCTGGCTATGCCATCTTCTTCACCCATCAGTCGCTTCTTGAAATCCTCAAACCGGCTGGTCCAGCGAGCCACGAACTCTTTGTCGTAGAGACCATTTTTGACGATAACGCAGCACATGGCCATGGCCACGGCCGCATCGGTGGATGGCTTGATCGGAATCCACTCCGCGGCAGCAGCGGCCGTCTCGGAACGTCGAGGATCGAAAACAACCAGCTTGGCACCGCGGTCCAGCGCCGCCCTGAGTTCGGCTGTCTTGCGCTGTCCATAGGATGTGGCGAGCTCATTCATTCCGAAATGGAGAATATAGTCAGCTTCCTGGTAGTTTATCCAAGGCCGCTTATCATTGAGGTTGTGCTCGTTTGCCATACGGTTGGAATTATCGCACATGGGGCGATGAGTCGTTTTGGGGTAGCCCAGGTAATCAAACAGAGCCTCATGAACCCAATTAGCCCAATCGTTGCCTCGCATATAGCCTATTTTGTGGGCCTCTATGGCTTGGAGGCCTTCAACGACCTTATCCAAGGCTTCGTCCCAAGAAGCTTTGCGGAAGCGGCTGTTTTCTTTGATCAAGGGTGATTTAAGCCGGTATGCCGAATAGACATGGGCCCGGTTAGATGATCCCTTGGGGCAAATACGCCCACCACTTTTAATATCGCCATGGAGACCGCTGCAGGATAACAACACGCCGTCCCTAACTTTAGCCGTCATGCCGCACAGAGCGCCACACGCATAGCAATGCGTCGGAATCGTTTTTGAAGGTTGCGGCTCGACAGCTCCTGGCTTCAGCAAAAATGATTCTTTGGCTAGCGGAAGATCTTTCAAGATCCGCGCCAACTCAATCAGGTCGGCGGTCGGTTGCTGAGGTGCGACGTCTTCAGACGGCACGGAGGCTAAATGGGCCACAAACAAATAGCCTAAGGTCAATTCTGCTAAGGCCTGATAAAATCCTGATTTGTCGGCTGAATGAAGCACGGCACAAAACTCAGTGCGCCATGCCATATGTTTTTTGCCGAAATCAGCCCTGGCTCGGCCGGCCGCCTTGTCACCAGCCGCTTCGCGGCGATTCATTTCAGATAAAAAATCGAACTCCACCGCGATGTGATCTTCAGGCTCCCCATAGCTGGGATCTTTATGAAGGCCATATTTTCTGAGCGTCTCTCGCATCCGAAAAAATGATTCACCATGGGTGATAGGTTCCCGGTCGGCATAAAAAGATTCGCAAGGTAGGACCGGATTATTACCGGCATTTAAGAACAGATCGGCATACTCATACCGGAGTTGCTGGTATGTGTCCACGCCTGCCCTGTCCATATACTCAAACAAAGCCAAGGCACCCCGAGCCAGTTCTTTGGAGTAAAACTTTTCCGAAACCACTTTGAGATTCATTAAAAACTGATCGGATTTCATGGCTTTATAGAGTTCAGAGCTGATCTCATCCGCAAAAACAGTGGCAAAAAATCGCTGAATGCTGCTTTTGGCAGCAGCTAATATTTTGACGTCCATAGTATCCTCCTTATCAGTGAATATTTTTTAGAGGCTAAGGCTTCCTTTAATGGTGCTTTTCCCTTTCAGTAAGGCTCGCTTGAGACAAGCATCCAGTTCTTCCGCCACGACCGGTTTGAATAGAACTGCGCACGGTGCCAGCCCCAAAGCCTGGCGAATCTCTTCAATCTTGGGCGAGTCGCAAAAAACGACCACCTTGAACTGGGGGGAGATTTCTCGTAAATGCCGGATTAAATCTATTCCTTCGGGACCGCCGAGAAGCGCGATGTCAACCGGATTTGCACGCGCGTAGTCCAAAGCTTCACCGGGATCGGTGAAGCTTTCAACGCCATAGCCCAACGCTTTCACAACATCCCAACTCATTTCAGGATCAGTATCGTAAGTCATCAATTGAGTCATAACATGCCTCCTTATTTTTTCTCCAAATTATGTCTGAAGGTTTTAAACATTCTCTTTTCCATTTTGCACAACGCAAGACACCGAGAGTGGTCCAAACCTACTATCTTGGCAGTGTAAATCCTTCCGTCTTTCTGCATAAAATTGTGAAAACCTTACAGCAATATTCGTACCAGTAGAAAGGGTGGTGTTTCTGAGGTTCTTTTTTTGGGCTTAAAAGATAAACCAAATAGTTTCAATATGATAAGTAAATTCATGAATTGCTATACTCAGATGACATTTAGCTAAATGATCAAAGCTATCGGTTAATGTGCATTAATTTTATGGCATTGAATTATTTTCATTGCACCTGCGTATCCTCTCAAAATTAATGCCTATTCTGTTGAAAACCCAGATCGCCATATTTTTTTTGCAACGTTAATGGTATAGCCGCTCCGCGGATAAAGCCTTTTCAATTCTTTGCTCACAAGCGGATTATAATCGTATCATACTGATTTTAAATTATAAAATTTTTTATCCCATCAGTTTGTCCGAAGTAATGACATGTCTGAATGACCGGTGGCATATTGCTTGCTTGTTGATGCATCGATTCGGTTCGAAGGCGGCGACGTCTAAAAAAACCACAAATTGTAAATCCTTAGAGGCATTTTCAATCTATTCATTTCAAATTCAGATCCGCAAAATAGAAGTTTAAAGATGTCGAGCCTTGGAAAAGAGGATGGGGGTTAAGGCAGAAATCTAGAATACAAGAGGAGGTCAAAAATGAAGAAAAAGCCATTAATCCTGTTTGCCATTTTAGTGCCGGTACTGGCTGTATCGGCAGGATTTTTTCTGGCGAATAATGCACACGCGGTTACGCTCGCCGACGCCATTGCGTCGGCTCCCCAAGGAACTGAAAAAGGTCAGATTGACTCCAAGGCCGCCCCAGGATTCCTCGGTATTCCCGGGGCACCGCATATCAGCCTGATCATAGGATTTTTGTGGGCGATATGGGTCGGTTGGATATTCTCGACTGTCGGCGCTTTCGGCGGCATTATGGCCGGGGTCGGGCATATGACCATTTATGGTCTGGGCTCTTATGCCAAGACTTTTAAAACGACTGCGCCAGAGCTGAACAAATTCATCACCGACAGCATCCGGGTTTCCAATCAGTGGCTCGTCGGCCTTGCGGCTCTGGTATCGAGTATCAACTACGCCAGGCAAAAACGACTCGTTGCCGCGCTCGGTTTCTTTCTGGGTATCGGAGCCTTATTTGCCACCTTGCTCATCGTTTTTACGACGGCAGGCAAGATCAAGTTTTCCCAGTATCAAGGCTGGTTCGGACTGTGCGTATTTGTCATCGGTGGGTTTATGATCTATGAGATGACCCCCAAAGGACAAGCATCCAAGAAAGCATCACAGGAGGCAGCCAAGGCTTTTGAAGCCACGATCAAAGAGAAAAAGGACATCAAGGATCAGGGTATCAAGACGTTGAAATGGGGCCTGGTAAAAACTGAGTTCTCTTTCTTCGGTCAGACGTTTAACTTCAGTCCGATATGGGCTTTTGTCGGTGGATTTGTCATTTCCTGTGTCGCCTCATTTCTCGGTGTCGGCGGGGGATTTTTGTACGTTCCCTTTCTGACCAGTATTGTCGGATTACCCATGTTCGTAGTGGCGGGAACGTCTGCACTATCCGTTTTGATTGGAATGATTTTCGCTATTTTCAATTTTATGGTGCTCAAAGGCGTGCAGGTATACTGGGCCATGATCGGTGCCGAACTGATCGGTATTTTCATCGGGGCGATGATTGGTCCGCGGACTGGAAAATATATTCCAAACAAGGTATTGAAAGGGATTTTCATTGTGCTGGCGATTTTCATCGGTTTGAGATATACCCTCAGGGGCTTTTTCGGCATCAGTATCATCTAAGTGTAAGGATGTAAGGACCTTATTTTGATTATCCGGGATCCGGGTCTAAACCCGGGCCCGGGTGATATAGATTCACATGACAGATTTTTTTCCCAGTTTTCCCTTTTCGCCGCGCTCATCCCCGCCATCCCGTGCCAATCAGAGGAATCACCCTCCACCTCATATTTTGAAATCACTCATCTTATTGACATCATTGTGTTTTTAGTGTAATACATCCACAATATCCGGTATTTTCGGTGACTGAAGTAATGATGAGATACTAATTTATTTCGAAATCCTATGCAAAATAAAATTCTTATATCCATGATATACTTGGCTGCTTTTTGTTGGTCATTTTTTAACCCGGAGCAAGCATGGGCGGCCCAGAGTCATGGCGGGATAGAGGGCGTCTATGCCCACCAATTCGCCCACCTATTTTTCATTATTTCCATGGGGAGTCTGATATATTGGCTGAGGCAAAGAGGTCTTGTGCAGGAGAGAGGCTGGAAATACATCCAATATTCAGCCCTTTTTTTTATTCTGTGGAATATAGATACGATGACGGTGCATTTTCTGGATGATCAATTCAACATCATACAGGTTGAAAAAATAGATGCCTGGCAAATTCAGCTCAATGATATATTTAACAACAACCATATTAAAATATTGTATTATTTTGCCACGCTGGACCATCTCCTTTGCGTCCCGGCCATTTTTTTCCTTTATATTGGATTAAAGCATCTATTAAAGCAACCCGGGGGTGACGCCGCGAGGGATAGGCGGTAATGATTCTTTCCACAATACCAATATTTTTAGTTGATATTCTTGGCTCTATCTTCATGATCATTTTTTCTTTTCTTTGCTTGCTGCTTGCCCATGAGCTCAGAAGTCGCGATCAAAACAACGTCATGGGCACGTATCTTTTATGGCTTTGTTACGGGCTGACGGGTTTTGCGATATCCCGATCCGTGGGGCATATTCTCAAGCAGATCCTTTTTATGTCGGAACAACCGCGGGTATGGAACGTGATCCGTCCCTATAGCGGGGCGATCAATTCTTTAATGTTTGTGCTCGTCGGCTCAGTCACACTTTTCTTTGAGCGAATCTGGATTGTATATCAGCAGATATCAAAGGATAAAAAGGCGCTGCAGTTTGCCCATGAAGAACTTATTTTTCTTAATCAAACTCTCGAGCAACGGGTAGCCGAAAGAACAAAAGAATTGGCTCTATCCGAACACAAGTATCGCCGAATTTTTGAGGTTTCAAAAGACATGATTCTGGTTGCTAATAAAAACGGTCTTATTGTGGATCTTAATCCGGTTGGAAGGGATATATTGGGCTGCCAGAATGCTGACGTATCTTTAAATGGCAGAAGTTTCCAAGAGTTTTTCGCCAATCAAGCACATTGGAATCAAATTTTACATACGATCGAAGCGCGGGGCTCTATTTCAAATTTCGAAGCAGACTTGCAACCAAGAGACGGTATGACCATAAGATCATTGATCAGCGGCAGTTTGGACAAAGGACCATTAGATGAAGAAGACACTATCCACTTTCTAGTAAAGGATATCGGGCAAAAAAGGTTAATGGAAAAACAGATGGCCCAGGCAGAAAAACTCGCCTCAATCGGGCAGCTTTCTGCCGGCATTGCCCATGAGATCAACAATCCGTTAGGCATTATCCTTGGATATTCTCAACTTCTGTTAAAAAATGAAGGCAATGAAAAAGAACGACAGGATGATTTGAGGACCATTGTAAAACACGCCAGAAACTGTAAATTAATTGTGGAAGATCTCCTCAATTTTGCCAGAGAACCAGAGCCTAAAAAATCATTTATCGACATTCACGGCGTAATCGATGAAGTTTTGAATTTTATGCAGCATCATTCTGACTTAGAGAAAACCCAAATCATCAGAGAATTTGATCCCAGCGTTCCCCCAATAGAGTTAGATGAGAAACAAATAAAGCAAGTATTTACTAATCTAATTATGAACGCGCAGCACGCAGTCGGTAACAATGGAACCATAAAAGTTACAACGAAATTTAATCCCGCTGATAGCGAGCTCCTCATCAACGTCATAGACACAGGATGTGGAATTGAAAAAAAGAATTTGTCGCGAATATTTGATCCTTTCTTTACAACCAAGCCCACCGGCAAAGGAACCGGTTTGGGACTCTCAGTAAGTTACGGTGTAGTCAAAAATCATGGTGGTGACATTTTGGTGGAAAGCGAGCCCGGCAGAGGTTCGACGTTCACCGTTGTCTTACCCGTGGAATCAGAAGCAGTGTAGGATCAACGATGAGAAAATCCATATTAATTGTAGATGATGAGCCAGACATGCTCAATCTGCTCAAGCGCAGCCTAGAACCTGATCTGAATTGCAGGGTGGATACCGCCATCTCCAGTAAAATTGCGCTGGAACACCTTGAAAAAAATACCTTTGATCTAGTTTTGGCTGATATAAAAATGCCTGAAATGGACGGTCTGGAACTTCTTGAGTTAATTAAAAAGAACTCTCCAGACCTTACAGTGGTAATGATGACAGCATACGGCCACATCGAGATGGCCGTCGAGGCCATGAAAAGGGGGGCCTATGATTTCATTACCAAGCCCTTTGAAAATGATGCACTGGTGTTACGATTAGAAAAAGCGCTGGAAAGAAGCAGCCTGCTCAGGGAAAATATAAGACTCCAGCAAGTATGCCCGGACGAAGTGTTTCAAGATCTGGTTGGTAAAAGTTCATTAATGCAAAGGGTGTATGACACCGTCCAGATGGTGGCCAAAACTGATTTAACAGTTCTTATCACCGGAGAATCGGGTACGGGAAAAGATCTTGCGGCCAGAGCTATCCACGCTCTCAGCAAAAGGAATAAAGAGTCTTTTATTGCGGTTAACTGCCCAACCGTACCGGAAAATATCCTCGAAAGTGAGCTATTTGGATATAAAAAGGGCGCATTTACCGATGCAGCCAGAGACAAAAAAGGCCTATTTCAGGAAGCCCATCACGGAACCATATTTTTAGATGAGATCGGCGATGTCAGTCCCACTATTCAGACCAAACTGTTGCGGGTGCTTCAGGAAAAAGAGATTAAACCCTTGGGGGATACCAAAACTGTTGAGGTGGATGTCCGCATCATTGCCTCCACCAACCAGCATATCAAAGAAAAACTGAAAAACGGTCAGTTCCGGGAAGATTTTTTTTATCGCTTAAATGTCTTACCCATTCACCTGCCCCCGTTAAGAGAACACCGCGAAGATATTCCCCTCATCGCCAATCATTTGCTTGAAAAACACTGCGCAAAATTAAATAAACCCCTAAAGAGACTATCGTCTGAACTTCTGGAAATATTTATGAACAGGCCATGGGAAGGAAATGTCCGGGAGATGGAAAATGTCATTATGCAGGGAATATTATTTTCACCTTTGGATGAAATCCGTCCACATGATGTGGGATTAATCCAAAATACGCGGAGAGGATACGCGGTCGAAAGCTTTTTTCAGCACCTTCCCTATAAGGAAGCAAAGGAACACGCATTACAGCAATTTAACGCCAAGTATATAAACGATCTGCTCGCTAAAAGTAAGGGGAATGTGACTCAGGCGGCAAAATTTTGTGGGCTCGAGCGCCAGGCGCTTCAGCAGATCATGCGCCGGTATGAAATAAAAGCCGACCCATTTCGAAAACGTTTCGACGTTGAGGATGAATAATGGCCAATTCTTCCGCTTGGAAAATCGTATTGATTGATGACGAAGAAGACATTCGGGATGTCCTGACCGTAGCGCTTCAGGACAGCGGATATGACGTGGTTTCCGCGCCTGATGGAAAAACCGGTTACCTCATGTGTGAGAGGATATCCCCCCAAATCGTCATTACTGATATCCGTATGCCAGGAATGGATGGTCTCCAGGTGTTGGAGGCTTTGAAAAAGAGTAACCCTGATATTGAGGTAATTGTGGCTACCGCTTTCGGGGAGATGGATGTGGCAATTCAGGCATTGCAACTGGATGCATCGGATTTCATTACCAAGCCCATCAGCGATGAGGCGTTACATCTTGCGCTTGAGCGGGCTAAAGACCGCTTCACTTCTAAAAAAACGCTCAAAGACTACACGGCACTTTTAGAAAAGGAAAAGGCGCAGACAAGTCGAGAACTTCTTAAAACCATTTCTTTTCAAAGAAATCTGATTGAAAGCTCAATGGACGGTATCCTGGGAATGGATGAAAATAAGAGAGTTGTGATCTTTAATAAAAGCATGCAAAAAATGCTGGGTTACGACAAAAATGAAGTTCTGCACAAAATGACAATTAGCAATTTTTTTTCTCCCGCAGACAAATTAGCCTTTAATCTCGAGCTGGAAGATGAGCGTTACAGCGGTAAACATAAACTTTTGCTTTATGAAACCACGTTGATAGGAAAGGCCGGCCGAAAGATTCCCGTGCAGGTGTCTGCAACCGCACTTTTTGACCAGGACAAAATAAGCGGTTTGGTCTGTTTTTTCAGGGATCTGCGGCAAATCCGAAAGCTAGAAAGAGAAATGGCGGATCAGGCGCGTATTCTGCATCAGGACAAAATGATGTCTCTGGGAAGACTGGCTGCCAGTGTGGTTCATGAGATCAATAACCCACTGGCGGGAATTTTAAATTATATTCGTTTGATGCTCCGCATCTTGGGCGAGGAGCAGTTGAACGAAAAGCGGGTGAGAAAGTTTCAGCATTATTTGAAGCTTGTAGAAAGTGAAACCGATCGATGCTCACAAATTGTCGGCAGCCTGCTCAATTTCTCGCGTGTATCCCCGCCCGCGTTTGGAGAAGTTCGGATTGAAGAACTGCTAGACCGCTGTATTCTCTTGAGCCAGCATAAGTTTGAACTGAGCCAAATTCGCCTTGAATCCCACATCCAAGCGCATATCCCTCCGGTGAAAGGCGATTTCAACCAACTGCAGCAATGTGTGATCAATCTTATATTCAACGCAATCGATGCCATGCCGGAGGGAGGAACATTGACCCTGGAAGGGCACTATGATTCCGAGACAGGAAGGGCAGTAATTACGGTAAAAGACACCGGTCAAGGTATTGCTCCGGATGATCTTCCCAACATTTTTGAGCCCTTTTTTACGACGAAAAGTCAAGCATTCGGCGTCGGACTCGGTCTGTCGACGGTTTACGGAATCATGGATCGGCACGAAGGCGTCATTAATGTTGAAAGCCGGCCGGGGGAGGGGTCTGCTTTTATGCTGGCACTGCCCGTTTTCGGATCGAATAAAAACGCATGAAAGAATCGTTTAATAAATGAAGGCTCCCCGCAGCAAAGCTGACGGGGTATCGGGTTACAGGAAAAAGATCTATTATATCGCAGCAAGCTGCGGGGAATTAGACCCTAAAAAAAATAGTCTGTGTCTGTCTGTGTGGGTCTGTGGCTAATTAAAGGACACGGATTGCGGAGATATGTTTATGTTTTTATGCTAAAAAAACAGGTTAGGTGAAAATCTATAGAGATCCATACGGATCTGTGTCCCATTTTCAAATTGCCAAAAGGCGGCATCGAAATCTATAATTATGCGCATCATAAACGATAAACGCGGTAACAATATCTCGTGTGACCAATGGTTACACATCATGGATGAATTAAATATCGGAGCGTTCACGGTTAACGTGCAACGCCAAGTGTCTGCGATGAACCTCAGCGCCCAGGCCCTTATCGGTCTTAGAGATACGGAATCGATTGGTAAGGACTGCAGGGAAGTTTTTGTCGGTGTTCCCTGTTTAGCAGAATGCCCTTTCAGAGGTATTGGAGACCCGAGTACCGATGAGCCCATCATCCAAATCCAAGATGAGGATAAAGAGACCCATCTGGTTACACGAATGGCAACTCCGGTATTTGGGCCGGATCACCAAATCGTTGGATGTATGACGATTTTGCAGGATCATTCCCCCATTGCCGATTTGATTGATCGCATCCACTATGAAGAACAAAGTATGAAGATTATTTTGGATAACCTCGATGTCGGCATATTTACGGTAGACCGGAGCGGACACATCACATTTTTTAATACAGAGGCTGAAAAGATTACCGGCTACAATCGGCGTGAAATTTTGGGTAAAGCCTGTTTCACAATCTTCGGGGGCGAAGAGGCCCAGGAGGTCTGTTTTCTGAAAGATACGATTGTGGATGGCATATACCGCAGCAGCCGGCAAGGAAAAATGACGACTCACGATGGGGTAACCATCCCAATCAGAGCCAACTATCTGGCACTTCGAAATGAGAAAGGAACTGTGGTCGGTGGACTGACCACCTTTCATGATCTGACACTGGTTCACCAGCTCAAGCAGGCCATGAAGGATCGTTACACATTTCATGATATGATCGGCAAATCGACGACCATGCAACAGATTTTCGAGATTATGAATGTAGTGGCGGACACAGATGCGACCATCCTGATTGAGGGTGCCACTGGAACCGGCAAAGACCTCGCAGCAAAAGTTATCCATTCTGCAAGTCGAAGGGCGGATAACCCATTTATCAAAGTAAACTGTGCCGCAATTCCGGATAATTTACTTGAATCGGAGATGTTCGGCTATGTTAAAGGGGCATTTACCGGAGCCGAAAAAGATAAAATCGGACGTTTCCAAGAGGCAGACGGTGGCACCATATTTCTGGATGAGATCGGTGATCTACCGCTTGGATTGCAGGCCAAACTTCTGCGGGTCTTGGAAGACAAGGAATTTTATCGTTTGGGGAGTCATCACACCGTTAAGGTCAACGTACGCATTATTTCCGCCTCAAATCGCCATCTAAAAAAATTAGTTGAAAAGCGACTTTTTAGAGAGGATCTTTATTACCGTTTAAATGTTTTTCGAATTGAGCTTCCCGAACTTAAAAATCGCCGGATCGATTTGCCGATTCTTATTGGGCATAGTTTACGGCGCTTATGTGCCACAAGGGGGATCCGGTTACCGGAGGTTTCCGAAAAGGTTATGGAAACGTTGTTGAACTATCATTATCCGGGCAACGTGAGAGAACTTGAAAATATTCTGGAGCATGCCCTTATCATATGCCAGGGAGACACCATCCAACTAAGACATCTGCCTGAATACCTTCAATTGAGACCGGTTACGAAAGTGCATGGCGCACCGGCAGAGGCACCGCTGCCGGATATTTTAGCGAATCCCGAGCGTGAAAAAATAGTCGCTATGCTTCTGCAGCACCACTGGCATCGTTCCAAAACCGCCCGAGCACTGGGTATGGATCGAACCACATTATGGCGCAAGATCAAAAAATATGGCATCCAGCGTTGATCTAAGCTTTTGGTACTATTGTTGCATCATATGTTGCGTTTTGTTGTTGCGCAACAAATAGAAATATTGTTACCCATTTTATTTATTGGTAATTTTTCGTAAATTCGATTTGTGTGCAGTTGCAAATATTGCAACATTATGAGCATCAAAAACGAACCACGATGTTCCGACTTTCCTCTTAATGCCTTGTAATCAATGCAGAAACTTCTATAACCACTAGTCTGGCACACTCTGTGCTCTTTATCCGGTCAATCCGACGTAATATCTATATTTTCATTTCCAGAAATGCGTTGTCGCAACAGAGATCATTTTGAAACCAGAAATAAAACGAAAAAAAATACTCATCGTGGATGATGAGTTGGATATGCGGATTTTCTTGTGCAACCTATTGGGGAACTGTGGTTATGATCCCATTGATGCCGGCGATAAAACCGAAGGACTGCAGAAAGCCAAAAAAGATAAACCGGCTCTGATTATTCTCGATGTCATGATGCCGAAAGAAGGCGGCATACAGTTTTATCGCGAACTCAAAGAGGATGAAGATCTCAAGAATGTTCCGGTGATTATGGTGTCGGCCATTGATAAGAAAACCTTCTCGTTTTACCAGAAATTCCAAAGCATTCCCCGGGCAAAAGGCGTCCCCGAACCGGGGGCCTATTTAGAGAAACCGCTGGAGGCAGCGGAACTTATTCAGATCGTTCACCGGTTGACGAGCGCTGATACCTGTCCGTTCAGAAATGATGAAGAGAAATGATTTTAAGCTTTAGAAAAAAATTTATGAATCACAGGATTGATTCCGAGCTATATCACGAGCTGGCAGAATTCGGCGCCAGGGATATGGAGATCTGCATGCAGTGTGGCACCTGCAGTGCATCGTGTCCTCTGTCCAGCGGTACGAATACGTTTCCACGAAAAATATATCGTTATCTTCAGCTTGGGCTGAGAGATAAGCTGCTTGAGTCTCCCGAACCCTGGCTGTGTTATTACTGCGGTGACTGCAACAAGGATTGTCCGCGCGGGGCCGAACCGGCCGAGACCATGATGGCAACCCGTCGTTGGCTCATCGCTCAATACGACTGGACCGGCCTTACCAAGCGGTTTTACCTATCGAAAGCATGGCAGATCGGCGCCTTCCTTGTCGTCGCACTGGGCATTATCCTACTCTTTTATGTAGCTCACGGCCCCATTGTCACCGGTCGCGTGGAGCTCAATACCTTTGCTCCGGTTTCCTGGATCACCTTCGGCGATAAATGCATGCTTTCTATCCTCGGCGCACTTTTATTGGCCAATGGTTTTCGAATGTACCGCTATATCATGGGTGACATGAAGCCGCCGCTTCTGCTGTACATCAAGGAGGCCAAGTCCTTTATCCTGCATTATTTAACGCAAAAGCGCTGGCGGGATTGCGGGGTTGAGCGCCGGAGCCGGTGGTTGAGACACGTCCTGCTGTTTTCCGGTTATGTGACCATGGAAGTTCTCGTGGTCGCTTTTCTCAGCTCGTTTCAAACGGACGTGATCCACCCGCTGTGGCATCCCACACGCGTCTTTGGATACTACGCCACGGTCGTTTTGATGATCATCTCGGCGGACATGATGATAAGCCGCTACAAACAAAAGGAGGACCTCCATAGATACTCGGATTTCACGGATTGGTTTTTTCTGATTT
>WOR8_10000763_pt1 | contig 44895 bp, 39 predicted proteins | sample DeeMarSeWOR38_10_FD_19890 | JGI IMG/M metagenome (IMG submission 19890)
ATGGAGCTTCCGCCAGAGATAATAGGCGCCGATGCCGCCGACGACAAACGCCGTTGTCAGGTAGGCAGCCATTACCATATGGGCAAAGCGGTAGGGAAAAGACGGATTGAAGACCACCTCCAGCCAATTCGTCGGGTAGAACAAACCGTACTCTCCCACACGATAGCCCTGGGGAGTCTGCATCCAGCTGTTGGCTGACAGGATCCAGAACGAGGACAACAATGTGCCAAATGCCACGATTAGTGTCGATGCAAAATGCATCTTGGGGCTCACCCGGTTCCAGCCAAACAGCATGACGCCGAGAAATGATGCTTCCAGAAAAAAGGCGGTTAAGACTTCATAGCCCAGTAACGGTCCGAGAATGTTTCCTGCCTTATCGGAGAATCCCGACCAGTTGGTGCCGAACTGATAGGACATCACCAGGCCGGAAACGACACCCATACCGAAGGTAACGGCAAATATTTTCACCCACATGCGATAAATTTCCTGATAGACGTCCTTGCCGGTTTTTAGATAGCGCCATTCGACCACCGCCAGCCAGCTTGCCAGACCAATGGTAAATGCCGGGAAAAGGATGTGAAAACTTACCGTGAAAGCGAATTGAATTCTAGCTAACAAAACAGGGTCAAGATTTTGTAACATGTTAACCTCTCATCACTGCAATTTCAGTTCCGACTAAACTGAGGTTTATAGGTTCTAAAAATGTCTCAGCTCCTCAAAATCGATAAAGCCGCAAAAAAGCGCAAAAAGCACAAGATTCAAATTTCACGGCTGGTAAATTCAATGGTTTAAAATGAACAAAAATCGAAATTCAGATTTTTTACGAATCCATCAAAATTAGCTAACCACAGACTGGCACGGATCACATCGAAAAACTTCACACTTAATATATCTTTTTTACCGATTTGACCTTCATTTGCAACCAAATTAGTGTTCATTTTTCAGGATTTTTTACTTTTTTCGCAATAGATAATGGGAAACCAGCCATTCCTGACCATTGCGATAGCCCCACAGCTCTGCACAGGCCATAAAGAATATTCGCCAGCGCTGGAGCCAGCGGCCTGCATCCTCACGTCCATAAACATCCTGCATGATCGGCATAATGTCGTCTCGATTTTTATCCAGATTTGCCAACCAGGCCTCGGCTGTCCGGCTGTAATGCCTACCGTTGACCCGCCAGTGTTTTTCAACGATCAGCTGATCCTGAAGATGCAGCAGCAAATCATCTGACGGCATCATTCCGCCGCTGAAAAAATGGCGTCCCATCCAGTTGTCATCACCCATCGCCTCGAAAGTGTAAGCGAAGCGCCGATGCGTAAAAATGTGAATGAACACGTTGCCGTCCGGTTTTAACCAGGTGTCGATTCGCTCAAGTAGACGTGGCCAGTTGCGCATGTGCTCAAACATCTCTACCGAGACGACGCGGTCAAACTGGCGGTCCGTGCTGAAATCGTTCATGTCGGCCGTGATGACCTTTAAGTTGTGCAAATTGCGCTCGTTTATTTTTGATTCAATAAACTCGCGCTGCGGCCTGGAGTTGGAAACAGCCATGATCTGGCTGGCGGGATAATTTTGAGCCATCCATAGGGATAATGAACCCCAGCCGCATCCCAGTTCCAGTATGCGCAGACCGTCGGTGAGTTCGGCACGTTGACAGGTTATGGCCAGCATTTCAGCTTCGGCTTGATCCAGGCTGTTCACGCCTGTCGGCCAATAGCAGCCACTGTACTTTAGGTGTTGACCGAGAACGTGTCGAAAAAATGCCGGAGGAACTTCATAATGCTGTTCATTGGCCTTGTGAGGTTGAATCGCTATCGGGCTCTGTCGCATCCGGGCAATAAACTGTTTAATGGTTCTGTTTTGTTCTTCCTCATTTCCGCGATTTTCATCCGATAATCGTTTTTTATCCAGTCGGCGGATCCCGAAACGAATTAGTCCGTCCGGCAGAAATCCGCGATCGGCTAGTTCAATTAACTTCGTCATGAGACCTCCTTTCGGGGAAACCAGGGGACAAATGAACTGGTGCGCCTGACGTAGTCATTGTAACCCGGGCGGGTTTTCACCATCGTATTTTCCGTTAACGGAATGCCGGTCATTTTCAGCAGCACGGCGGCAACGATCAGGGGACTGATAATCGTCCACCAGCTGTTGGGAGTCGACAAGGTGATCAGAAAAAATCCCCACCAAATGAGAAACTCGCCAAAATAATTAGGGTGCCGGGTGTAAGCCCACAGCCCTTGATCCATGACGCGGCCTTTATTGGCCGGATCTGCTTTAAACCGGGCCAGCTGCCAGTCGCCGACCGCTTCAAACAGAAAACCGACTACCCAGATGAACACGCCCAACGCATCCAGCCAGACAAAGTGGTCTGGTGTCGTTGAAAGTTGCCCAAACTGCAACGTTAATGCAATGATCCACATAAAGATCGCCTGCAACAAAAATACCTTGAAAAGGCTCACGAACCAGAACCGGTCACCGCTCTTTTTGCGCCATTCGCCGTAGCGAGCGTCTTCTGCGGCTCCCCAGTTGCGTTTGCTGAGATAAAGGCACAGTCTCATTCCCCAAAGTGTTACCAGAACCGCGATGAGTGTCTTACGTCCCGCAAAACCCTCTGAGAGAGAAAATGTGATCCAGACAATCAACACAAAGCCTAACCCCCACAAGCTGTCCACGATGGTAACATTGCGGTACCGCAGACTGAAAAGCCATCCGATGATCATCATGGCAACGACGGCAGCAAAGTTCCATCCCATAATTGTAATTGCGGTCTGCATCGAGTTACCTCCAGTTGTTTCCCTAAACTATGGTTTGAGCCGGTTTCAAGGGGTTGTTAACAGGGTGGCCTTTTTGCCGTTGGGTGATTGCCGTTCGTATATCCTTATGGATGCTGCTGCTGATCGGATACGCCAAAGCGATGAAGAACGCGATGATGTTGCAAAGTGAGGGGACCAACGCATAAAGCACTCGCAGAGTCAAACGGACCTGTTCAGATTGTTCAACATTGGGGGTATATCCTACCAAACCTAAAATCGCTAAGCCGGCTCCAACACCGACTGCAGCGGCAAACTTTTTTGCGATCGACCACAACCCAATATACTGACCCTCCCGTCGTTCGCCGGTCAGCAATTCATCGTAATCGATGACATCGGCCTGGATTGCTGAGGGGATTGCCAGGGTTGCACCAAAACCGATTCCAGACAAAACTACCAAGACGCCATAGATGGCCGCATCCCCCGGACCCAGAAAAAAGACGCCGATAAAGGCACCGGTGTTGACGGCCATGGATGCCAGCCAGGCCGCCTTTTTCCCGGTGCGGCGCGCAATGATGATCCAGCCCGGCAAAAAGAGAATTCCAGTAACGAAGTATAGCAGCAGGAAGGCATCGGCCATTTTTGACTGCAGCACGTATTCGACGTAATAAAGAATCAGCGTTGCCGGCAGGTTGTTCCCAATGGCGCTAACGGTGTAGGCGATCAGAAGAATTAAAAAGGGCCGATTGCGACCGACCTGGCGAAGCCCGCGCAGAATGCTGGTGGTGCGAAACTTAGGTCCCTGCGGAAGTTCTTTGATTGCCAGGACACACCACCAACAAGAGCCAATCAGCAGCGGTGCATAGATCGCGGCTATCCAGAAAAACTTGGCCCGCTCACCATCTGCGTCTCCCGCAAGGCCGAAAAGCCATTGCACGACTGCCGGAGAGCTTGCCGCTGCAAGCGTTCCGGCGATGAGAAACCCGTCACGCAAGCCAAACAGACCTGTACGTTCGTTGTAATCGAAGGTAATTTCAGGCCCCAGTGATTCATAAGGAACCACAACGGCCGTCCAGCATAGAAACAGGGCATAGATGCATACTGCGAACCAGACTGTCTCAAGGGACGCGGAAACCCGTGGCGGGTTAAAGAGCAAAAACATTGTCAGAGCAACAAATACGGAGCCTATGGCGATGTAGGGGCGCCGACGGCCCATAGGCGTTCGCGTTCGGTCGGACAGATAGCCAAGTGCCGGATCCGTTACAGCATCGAAAATACGAACACTGAATAAGATCGATCCCAGGAGGGCGATATTAATGCCGACCACATCCGTGTAGAATTTTGGAATGTATACATATGTAGGTATGCCTACCACCGCCAAGAAAAAGGCCGGCACGGCGTAGGCAATTTTCTTGAACAGCGGAACCCGATATGCAGCGTTGTCTGCCATAATGCACCTGGGATTAGCGTCGCAAAAATTTGAATCGAGGCGATGTCAAATTTAACCTAACCATGATCGGGTTAAGACCTTTGTATAGCAGTGCCAGCACCAATGGACTAATTATAAGCCAGGCGCCGACTGCATAAAGCGTTGAATCTAATAACTTCATGATCATCTCCTTGTTCGTGCTCTCTGTCAGGATGGTTCTGAGTGTGTCAAAGTCTATACTTTGCTGAGCGTTAAAAAACAGATCTCCCAAGTAATAAAACGGTACTAGTAGAACGATCTGCAGGGGGTATACCAGGTAATTTGCAAATTGAATCACAGGCATATTAAGCTTGAAAATGAGCGCTGCCAGCGTGCACAAAATGGTCGTCATACCCAGCACCGGAAAGGTGCCGATGGTGACGCCTAAGGCTAAACAAAGAGACAATTTTTTTGCACTCAGCCCCTGCCTCAAAAAACCGTTTAACGGTTCGATAAATTTTTTTTTCCACAACTCTAGCAGCATTATATTTTTCAATATATTAGTACGGTGTTAGGCAAAATTTGAGTCAGTATAAAGGCATATATACGCACGAACTGTTCTGCTCAAGTGGACTATGCCATAATTGCAATTGTTATCATTCTACCCGCCAAATCAATAAGGAAATATAGACAGCATACTGATAGGAAAAAACTATCAAAAAAACCGCCACGGTGGCTTGTTGAATTCGGCTTGATCTTCGATCGGTGGATGCTTAACATCCAACCTGACAAATGGTGTAAACACTCTGGACTCTTTTGCGTGTTGCAGATAATCAATTTATCTGTGACTCTTGCGGAAAACGATAGAGGCGTCCGGAGACAAACGCTACACAAGGGATCTGTCATGGATAAAAGGAATATATTCATTGTGGGAGGAAGTTCAGGCATTGGATTGGAACTGGTCAAAGTTCTCAGCGATCACCATCACGAAATTTACGTAGGCTCGAGGACTAACGCAACTCTGGGGGACTTCTCCGGGGTTCATCATCTCGCTCTGGATGTAAGAGAAGATTACATTGACCTTGAGGCGCTACCGGAAATAGTTCATGGGCTGGTGTATTGTCCGGGAACGATTGTACTAAAACCATTTCAGCGTCTAACCATCGACGATTTTCTGGAAGATTTTAACGTTAATCTTCTGGGAGCGGTTAAGGTAATCCAAGGCTGTTTAACCCGATTGAAAAAATCCCAGACCGGAGCTTCCATTGTCTTGTTCAGCACGGTGGCGGTAAAAACCGGAATGGCGTTTCATGCCTCTGTGGCCAGCGCCAAAGCGGCTGTCGAGGGGCTGACACGATCACTAGCCGCCGAATTTGCTCCCCGCATCCGGGTCAATGCAATTGCCCCCTCACTAACGGATACACCCCTGGCACAGAATCTTTTATCCAGTGAGGAAAAACGTCAGGCATCGGCTGAACGACACCCACTTAAACAGATCGGATCACCTCGGGATATTGCTAAGCTGGCGGCGCATTTGCTTTCCGATTCCGGCGCTTGGATTACCGGGCAAATTATGCATGTCGATGGAGGGATGAGTTCGTTGAGGGTCTTTAGATAACAGACACGTTCCGTTCGTCTGCATATTGGTGGAGAAAAGAATAGACGAGATACCTTTTACGCGTTCTAGCCGTTTGTTGTTTTCAGCCTGGCAGTTGTTCATCCGGCATCCATTTTTACATCGTGAGCTGAAGGTTAGGACGTTCTCATTTTTTTTACGGCGTTGCCGATCACTTGAACAGACATATCGATGTCGTCCTCGGTTGTCATCCGGCCCGTGGTTAGTCGTAAGGTCCCCTTGGCCCAATTCAACGGAACTCTCATGGCTTTGAGTACATGGGAGACGGCAACGGTTTCCGAATGACAGGCGGCACCGGCGGAGGCCGCGACCTCCAAGCCGATTTCGTCTAAAATTCGATTGGCCTCAAGGTCAAGAAAGGAGATATTGAGGGTATTCGGTAATCGTTTTTCCGGATGCCCGTTTATTTTTACCTGCTTGCATTCCCGTTTAATTCCCTCATACAACCGTTCGCGCATGCTTATCAGATGATCTGATTTGTGCTGAAGATCACGGTCGGCGACTTCGCACGCCTTTCCGAGTCCGACTATTTCCAGAACATTTTCGGTTCCGGCGCGCAAACCGAATTCCTGTCCAGCCCCGTGCATGAATTTGGCCGGGTTTACGCCCTTGCGGATATAGAGAGCTCCGATGCCTTTGGTCGCATAGACCTTGTGGCCGGCAACGGAGAGAAGATCGACTCCTAACGCATCAACATCAACCGATATCTTGCCTATTGATTGAGCGGCATCGGTATGCAGAAGAATGCCGTTCTGTTTAGCAACTTCAGCAATTTCAGAAATCGGTTGAATAGTGCCAACCTCGTTGTTGGCATGCATGATGGTAATCAGAATAGTTTCCGCTTTGATCGCATTTGAGACATCCGATACGCTAACCATACCCTCGTGATCAACCGGCAGATACGTGATCTCATAGCCGTTTTGCTCTAAATAGGCACATACCTCCAGTACGGCAGGATGTTCAATTTGACTGGTGATGATGTGATTGCCTTTATCTCGGCAAGTCTGAGCAACGCCCCTGATGGCATGGTTGTTGGATTCGGTGCCGCCGCTGCTAAACATGATTTCTTCCGGAGTGCAATTCAGCAGCGATGCAACCTGGTCACGGGCTTTTGCGACTGCCTGCTTAGGTCTGCGGCCGTAATAATGGGAACTCGACGGATTGCCGAATTCCTCTTCCAAAAACGGCCGCATGGCCTCAATCACTTTCGGGTCATGGGGGGTGGTGGCGTTATAATCCAGATAGATGGGTTTGGTCATGAGAGTTTTCCTCCTTGAAGTGATGGAGCTGAAATATCGGTGATCGCAAAGACTTGATTGCAATTTTTTTTCGGATCTATAACCGATTTTGAACTATTTTTACAGACGGGAACAGGTTCGTATTCGTGTGCGGTAAAAATTTGGCGGCACTGAAACGATTCATAAATTCCTGGTTGACATTGAGTTCGAGATAGGTGATCCGATCACGAATACGGTCGATTTCGGCGATGCTTTCCGCGGATGTGAGTACCAGGGTGGCACCGCCAAGGGAGCTGTTTCCGAGCGGTTTGTAGCTGTCCAGTGGCAGATCCGGCAACATGCCGATGGTTATGGCTGAAAGTGGATCGATGAATGAACCAAAAGTCCCAGCCACATAAAAGGTGGTCAATTCCTTTAAATTCATTCCAACAGATGCGGTGATGGTTTCTAAAATGGTATACATGGCCGCCTTAGATCGAATCAGGCTGTCAAGATCCACCTGGCTGATCGTCAAATCAGAACCGGTGGCGGATTCATCCGCGGCCACGACCACCAGATGGGTGAGTCCACCTATTTGCCTGAGCCGGCCTCCGCATTTAGATGGAACAAATTTTCCGCGAATATCGATCATACCTGTTAAAAAAAGTTGAGCTGCCAAATCGATCACACCGGAACCGCAAATCCCTCGAGGACGTTGGTCTTCAATGGTATGAAGTTCAAACTCGGATGTTTTCGAGTTTATGTGAATCCGGTCCACCACTCCGGGCCCTGCCATCATGCCCATTTTAGTTACCCCGCCTTCCAGGGCGGGGCCGGCGGCGCCGGCACAGGCAATCATCCAGTTTGCATTCCCCACCACGACTTCAGCATTTGTGCCAACGTCAACTAAAATGGCCGTATCCGACATTTTATAGAGGCCCGAGAAAAGCAAACCGGCAATCAGGTCACCACCGAAGTAACTCCCGATATTCGGGAAGATGAATACCCTGGCACGAGGATTAACCTGAATCCCGAGTTCCTGGGCTTTTGTTGTTTCGGGTCTGTTGACCACCGGTATGTAGGGTTCCCGTATAATCCAGTGGGGGTTGCATCCCATAAAGAGGTGCGTCATGGCTGTGTTCCCCGCTACTGAAATAGCATAGATATCTTCAGATCTCAGCCGATATCGGCGGCATAAAGCGTCAATGGCCTGGTTTAATCCGCCGATGACCAGCTCATTTAGCTTCTGCAGTCCTTCCGCCGTATCGGCAGAGTGAATTCGGGCTAAGATGTCCGATCCAACTGACAATTGAGGGTTATCGATACCGTAATCTCCCATCGCCACACCGGTTGTGAGATCCAGAAGACGCAAAACGACACGCGTCGTACCGAGGTCAATCGCAATACCGGTTACCGGTTGGTGAGTTCTGGTGCTGGTGAGACCGACCAACACCCATTGATAACACTCTTTAAACAGAATGCATCGAACAGTGAAATCCCATTTTCGAAGAAGGTCAGGCAGTCTTTGCAGGAGATCAAGGTCAATATGAATGGCATCGGTTTGAAGGGCGGCTTTTAGGGCCGAGATAAGCCGATCGGCATCGGCGGTATTATCCTGCAGGGTAGGCGGATTCAGGGCTACAGTTCTGATCCATGGCGGTTCGGTATTTTTCATTTGTTTTTTTTAAAAATTCAAGTCCTATAACAGAATACTACAGACCACGGACGTCTGACATCATAAATGTTTTTCCATCTCTTCAATAATTCGATTCATCACATCACCGGCTTTGCCTTTAATCAGGTAGTCGCTGATTTCACCTGTCAATGGGGTTCGTTCGGGATTGATTTCAATTATTTTGGCACCGGTTTCCTTAGCAATGACCGGCATCAGCGCTGCGGGTTGAACCACGGCGGACGTGCCGACCACCAGCATAAGATCACAATCCGTGGCGACCTGTCGGGAACGCCAGAGAGCATCCGCGGGTATCATTTCACCAAAAAAGACGGCATCGGGTCGCAGGATACCCCCGCAAACGCAGAGGGGCGGAATCTCAGAGACATCCACCTCGCGGGTTTTATATTTTTTGCTGCAGTTCATGCATCGTTGCCAGGCAAAATTTCCGTGAAATTCGATAACATCGGTATTTCCGGCGGCTTGGTGAAGGCCGTCAATGTTTTGGGTGATCACCGTCTGCATTTTGTTCATTTTTTCCAGTTTTACCAATCCGATATGAGCATCGTTCGGTTTGGCTTTATCTACTATTTCTTTCATCTCCTTGACCAGGATGTTCCAGACTTTTGCCGGGTCTTTCATGAATGCATCGATATGGGCAATTTCCATGGGATCAAATCGCTCCCAGAGTCCGCCCTTGCCGCGAAAAGGCGGTATACCGCTTTCAGTTGAAATTCCGGCACCTGTCAGTGCAACCACGTGATTTGCAGCGACAAGATCCTCAGACGCTTGTTTAATGAGATCATGCATATCGGCCTCGGTAAGTCAGAATTGTTTTGTGGGATAAAAGCGTGGTGGGAAGATGGCGTCAATGAATGATTCGTAAGGTGCTGCACTGATAAACGTCTACAATTCAAAGGTCATATCACTTGCCACGCCGACACATTTTAAGTTGAGTCTTTTTTCAGCAATTTTATCCCGGCAGACTTGAACGATATCATCCATTTCCTGATCTGTTCGTTCTTGATTCAAGTGAAACAGGCCCAGCTTTTTGACACCGGCTTTTTCGGCCAACTTGAGCGCATCGGTGTACACGGAATGCCCCCAATCAATAAAGGTTTTATACTCTTTGGGAGTGTATTCGGCGTCATGAATGAGGAGATCTGCCCCGTTGGAAAATTGGAGATAGTCTTTGAAGGGAAGGCCGCCGGGATGAATGTATCCAAGTTCATTGTCCGTTAAAAAAACGACGCTTTTACCGTCCTCGATAAATTTATAACCACTGCCGCCGTTTGGATGACTGAGCGGAATAGGAACAGCTTTGACCGAACCGATGCTAAATTCTGTGGGGCAGGCGTCCGGATAAGACATTTTTGCGGTGATATCGGCGTATTTTACTGGAAAATTAGGCGGGGCCATGACTTTGGATAAGATGGTTTCCACAAATTTGTTATGATACGGACAGCGGTGTACCCGGATCTTGGATTTTTTGAAATACAGCGGTTTAAAAAATGGAAAACCCATTACATGGTCCCAATGAGCATGGGTAAAAAGAAAGTGGAAGTTGAACAGCCTCTCATCCACCACGTGATTGCCCAGCCTGCGGATGCCGGTGCCGGCGTCAACTACAATAATGTCTCCACTTTTGGTCCTGATTTCCAGGCAGGTGGTGTCACCCCCATACTTTAAATATTCTTTTCCGGAAACAGGAATAGATCCTCTCGAACCCCAGATCCTGATTAACATAGGTTTCCTCTCACGTTGAACCGGTCGCTCTGTAATATTGTACCAAAACCATAGTCTGTGACAACCCCTTGATCTGAATTTTTACCCTTTTTCGGCATAAAGCGTGCGCCAGATACCGTCTTGAGCCCATTGCCTGGCGATTCTGAGCGGATAATTTGCCAGCGCGCTGATGATCTTATTGGCTTCGCTGTGCAGAAGTCCGGAAAGAATAAATTGTTTTTTGGCGAGAAAACCCTCGGAACAAATTAGATTCTGCATGACGTCATAATGGATATTGGCAACCACAAGATCCGCAGGCAATTCGATAGCGTCTTCAGCCTTGCCCTGCAGAACCACCACTTGGTTTTCCAATCGGTTGAGACATACATTGGCTCTGGCAGTTTTTGCTGCAAGCAAATTTGTATCAACTGCAACAAGTCGTTTACTTCCGAGTCGAGCAGCTGCCAGAGCCAGCAGTCCCGTGCCGGTACCCAGATCCAGCACCGTTTCGGGTGCTTTTTCACGATATGCAAATTCAAGGGCTTGGAGGCAATCACGGGTTGTCGGGTGAGTACCGGTGCCGAATACGAGTCCGGGGTCAAGTAGAATTTGAAGTTCATCAGCGCGCGTTTCAACATGATTGCGTAATGTCTCCCAGGGGGGTGTGACCACAAAGCCGCTGCACTCGAAGCTGTGAAATGACTCTCCCAGCCATTGATCGTAGGACATCTGAAAACGGTCAATGAATTCTAATTGGGGCTGACGTCGTAAGAGGTCTTTAACATGTCCGCCGGCCGGACTGGGGAAAAACAGAAAAGAATACCCGTCTTCTTCCCACTTGCCGATAACATCATTCGGCAACTTCTCGTCGGTTGGATTCAAACGGCCCTTGAAGTAGTAAATATACAAGTCTTTATACGGACCGGTGGCGGCGTGTGGTTTACTATTTTTATGATTCAAAAGGTGATTCATTCTGCGGCAACTGGTCAAGATACCATTTCATGGGATCCAGCAGTTCAAATCCTAAATCTTGCAGCTTTTCCTTCACGTGGACGACGTTTAAAGTCAAAAGATATATGAAAACCGCTCGCTTATCTCTATCCCAGTATCTCGCAACCAGAACACTGCCAAAAGAAATGTTCTCCTCGGTAACGGCATCGACAATTTTTTTCAACTGGCCGACTTTTTCTTCCACCAGGATACACAGCAGGGTTCCGGGTTCACCGATACCCAGAACATTTATAAAGGCTCGCAGAAGATCTCGCACGGAAATGATTCCCGTGAGAAAACCGCTGTCGTCAACCACCGGCAGGGCCCCGACCTTTGAATCTTGAATCATCAAAAGAGCATCCTGAATCGTAGACGTTGGAGAAATGGAAATCGGATTTTCCGTCATAACATCGTTTACTTTAAGGGCAGACAGTTTTTCATTTTCTTCTGTACTTGATGAATCTTTATAAAAACTGTAGGGCAAGGCACTGCGGATATCTCTGTCGGTTACGATGCCGATTAGACGCTGATTCTTATCGACCACCGGGAGATGGCGGATATCGTTCTTCGCCATCAGTTCCTGGGCCTCAAAGATGCTAATTGCCTGATCCACCGTTATGACCCTGCGGGTCATGGATCTACTGACAAACATGATTTCCCCCTTTTTTGCTTAGAAGTGGTTTCAAAACCCCATTTTATGCGCCACAGGTAGATATTTCCGCTTTCATGGGTCTTGGGAACGTCTTCTCATTTTAGTAGAATTTCCACATGATTCGCGGCCAGTTCCGGCAGACGCCTCAGCGAGTATCCGCCTTCAAGTATCGATATGATTTTTCCGTCTGAATGGCGATCGGCCAGTTCCACAATTTTTTGCATGATCCAGGAAAAACCCTCGGTAGACAGTTTTATATCGGACATTTCATCGTCCCGATGAGCATCGAAACCGGTGGAAACTAAAATGGCCTGCGGTTTGAATTCGTCAAACGCCGGGAAAAGGTCTTTTTTCATTAAGCGTTTGTATTCCTCATCTCCCTGCCCCGGCAGCACCGGTGAGTTTTTCGTATAACCATGACCGAAATCTTTACCGCTTTCAAATTCGCGTCCCGTGCCGGGATAGGCAAAAGAAGGGTGCTGATGGATAGAATAATAAAATACCGTCGGATCTCCTTCAAAAATGTGCTGGGTACCATTGCCATGATGAACATCAAAGTCAACAATGCCCACCCGCTGGATCGGCCATTCTTTTTGCATGTATCGTGCGGCAATCGCTATGTTATTGAAGTAACAGAATCCCATGGCTTTATTGGCTTCTGCATGATGTCCCGGAGGTCGGACAGCGCAGAACGCGTTGTCCAGGGTGCCGTCCATCACTTGCCGGACGACATCAAGAATCCCGCCGACCGCCAGCAAAGCCGTTTCATAGGTTTCGGGACACATTTGGTTGTCCGGGCTGTCAAACATGTTCACACCGGAGCGGCACGCGGCTTCGAATCGCTGGATATATTCTCTATCATGAACCATCTCGATCCATTTCATATCCGCCCGGCTGGCGTTAATCAGGACCAGTTTGGGAAGGAGGCCGGCTTGTTTTATACCCTCATAGACACGGGAGAGCCTGTCGGGTGCTTCCGGATGATAATTACCGGTTGTGTGCAGTTGATATCTTTCATCATACAAAAAGCCTGTTTTCTTCATTAGTTGACTGCCTTGTCGAATTATTGAACGATTTTTTCAAAGATTTTAAAAGCGGCCCGAACAGATGCACTGTCTTCCGGTATTTCAATTGTCGGGCGTCCGTCAAAGTCGTATTCATAAATATTGCGGTCTTCCGGGACAGTTCCGGCGAGTTCAAGGCCACCGGCTTTGATCATTTCCAGGGCCTGCTCAGAAGGTGATTCTTTTATCTGGTTGATGACAATATAACTCCTGCCGACACCTATGTTCAAACATCTTGCGAGGTCATCTATTCGCAAGGCGGCCTGAAGTCCACGGCGAGAAGAATCGGTGATAATTAACAGAACGTCAACATTTTTCGTGGTCAACCGGCTGATATGTTCCATACCGGCTTCATTGTCCATTACGATATACGGATAATTATTGGAAAGCCGTTCAATAAAACCCGTAAGCAGCGAATTGGCCGCACAGTAACAGCCGGCTCCTTCCGGCTGTCCCATAACAATTAGGTCAACGCCGTTCGATTCGGCCACAGCTTCTTCCAGTTTCATTTCCATAAATATATCTTTGGTCATGCCCCCCGGAACATTTCCTTTTTTCATATCTTCGCGGGCATTGCCGAGAGTATCCTTGACGTCGAGGCCGAGGACTTCATTCAGATTGGCATTGCAATCTGCATCTACCGCCAGAACCGGCGTTTTGTTTTTTTTTACCAGGTATTTTATCAGTAGTCCGGCCATGGTGGTTTTTCCGGTCCCACCTTTGCCGGCAAGTGCGATTGAAAATGGCATTTCTTTATTTTTCCTTTATGTTGGTGAGCGTTCAAAGTTTTGGGATTATGCGTTCAAGGTTATGTAAATGCTATACCTTCAATCCTTCCCACATTTTATGGGTTTACCTTCCGAGTCGAAAATTCAACAATCAAAATTGACGTGATTCCGAATTTTGACCTTAAAACGCCTGAACCGTCATCACCAATGTATTAATTTTATTCAAGCTGTCCAGTCGGGAATACTAAGTTTACAACCATTAGGCCAGTTTAAACGAACAGTCAAGTACCTTTTGAGCTACCTGAGAATATAGTCGGCGATCCGTTTGGTCGAATCTTTCGGAGACGCAGCCGTTCAGGGAGGCGTGTATTTTAAACACCTTGCAATGGCTCCGAGCATGTGTTAATTCCAACCCAACCATTCGCACCTGGAATCAATAAAATTACGCCTACATAGCTGATTCAAAATCATCCGGAGAAAACAGTTTTAATCTTTCGGTATTAACGTAAAATTATTTTCAAGGAATTGGAATGGATTTTGCGCTAACGATATCGCAAAAAGAAATCCAGAAGGCAGCAAGAGAATTTGCTAAGGGTGAATTCAACAAAGATCTCACCACAGATCCGGGGGTAAAACACGAATTTCCAAAAAAGATTTGGGGAAAAGCCGCCGACCTCGGCTTCATCGGTGTTCATTACCCGGAAGAATACTCCGGACAGGGTCTCGGAGTTCTAGAAAACATCATTATCGCGGATGAATTCTGCGCTCAGGATTCCACCATTGGTGCTGCCATCGTCTTTTCCAGTTTTGCCTCCGAGTGTATCTTACGCTTTGGCAGCGAGGAATTAAAGCAAAAATTTTTGCCATCTGTTGCCGAAGGGCACTTGGTATCGACCGGAGCATTCACCGAACCGGGTCACGGTGCGGATCTCACTTATTTGGATACCACCGCCGTGCGCGAGGGGGATGAATGGGTTCTCAGCGGCACCAAAACGTTTGTTACCAATGGCGGGATGGCTGGTTTTTACTGTACCATTTGCCGGACGGGTACCGAATGTCAACCGTCTGACAGAGGGAGCAGTTTGATTCTGGTGGAGGCCGATCGCAAAGGCCTTGTCATCGCCGATGTCGGTGAAAAGATGGGCTTCCACATGATGACCACCGCCGATATCACCTACAACGATGTGCGGGTACCTGCATCCAATCTAATTGGAAAAGAAGGACGGGGGCTCTCTCATGTGCTCGAATTCTTTAACGAAAGCCGGATTTTAGTTGCCGCTCAGGCGTTGGGAACGGCCCAGGGCGCCTTCAGCCGAGCACTCGCCTATGTTAAAGAAAGAGAACAGTTCGGCCGCAAGATTGCCCGCTTTCAGGCCACCCGGCACAAACTTGCCGAAATGGCAACAAAGATTGAATTGGCGCGTTTAATCACCTATAAAGCGGCCTGGAGCGTTGATCAGGGGCGTGTCGACCCAAAATTAACGTGCATGGCCAAGATGTTTGCTTCGCGCACGGCAGTCGAGGTATGCGACGAGGCAATACAGCTATTGGGGGGGTATGGTTATATGACCGAATACGAGGTAGAGCGTTTCTACCGCGATGCCAAGATCACCGAAATTTACGAGGGAACCAAGGAAATTCAGAAGGATACTATTGCCCGTGCGGTGATCGGCAAAATGAAGTAACGCGTAATAAAAATTTTTGAAAGGAGGTTGCAATGCCTGACGTCATTAAAAAAACTCTGCTGGCCGGGATCGGTCTGGCATTAAAAACTTGGGATGAGGTTGAAGATCTTGCCAAAGATTTGGTCGAAAAAGGCAAAATGTCTGAAAATGAAGGCAAAAAGTTTTTAAATGATCTCCAAAAGCGGTATGAGGAAACCCAAAAGAAGTTGGAAGCCCGGGTTGAAAAAACAGTGAAGGAATTTCTCAAAAAGGCTGACGTCGTAACCAGTGATGAGTTAAAGGCGGTCAAAAAAGAAGTCAGAGAACTGAAAAAGATAATTAGTAGTGAAAAAGAAAAAACCTAACGCGTTTTTTTTGCACCTATGCTCAGTATCAGAAAAATCGGTGTGATCGGTCGCACCTATCGACATTTAAACCGCTACCGCCAGATTCTGGCCATATTGTTCAAATATGGATTTGGTGACCTTTTGGATCTGCTGAAGATCGACCAGTACATCGAGGTTGGTCTTCAAATGATTTCCAAAAAGCTTGCCGCGCGCGCAGAACCGTTGACACGGCCTCAACGATTGCGATTGGCCTTTGAGGAGCTTGGGCCGACCTACATCAAACTCGGTCAAATACTCTCGACCCGTCCAGATCTCATTCCCATGGAATTTATCAAAGAGCTGTCCAAGCTCCAGGATGATGTCCCCTCGTTTCCATTTCGCGATGTTCGGAAAGTTATCGAATCGGAGTTTGCAACTTCCGCCGAAGACATGTTTGAACAGTTGGATGACCAACCATTGGGATCTGCCTCCATCGGCCAGGTGCACCGGGCTGTTCTAAAAGACGGCGAGTCGGTTGCGGTTAAATTTCAACGCCCTGGAATTCGTAAAATCATTGAAGTGGATCTTGAAATCATGCTGCATCTGGCAACCCTGGCGGAACACCACATTGAAGAACTGGCGTTGCATCGTCCCGTTAAAATTGTCGAGGAATTCGCCCGGACGCTGGAGAAAGAAATCGATTACACTATTGAAGCCACCAACATGGAACGGGCGGCCCGTCATTTTTTAAATGACCCGAAGGTATACATTCCCAAAGTCTATCGCGAATTTACAACGTCACATGTGCTGACCACCGAGTTCATCGAGGGTATCAAAATTTCCAATATTGAAGAGCTGGAGGCGGCAGGGCTCGATAGAGAAACAATTACTGAACGGGGAGCTGATCTGGTTCTCAAACAAGTTTTTGATTTTGGTTTCTTTCATGCCGATCCGCATCCGGGGAACATTTTCGTGATGCCCGGAAATGTGATCTGTTTGCTCGATTTTGGGATGGCCGGCGTTGTGGACCGACAAACTCGAGAAGATTTTGTGAATTTGGTCGACAGCGTTGTCCACCAAAACGAAACGCGAGCCGCCCAGGTGCTGCTTAAACTAACCTCTTGGGAGGATGAACCGGATCGGCGCTTGCTTGAACGCGAGGTGGCCGATTTTATGGGGCGTCACCTTTACAAACCTTTAAAGGATATCGAATTTGGTAAAATGCTGCAGCATCTGCTGGAACTTGCCACCAGTTTTCGTCTCCGAATTCCGGCGGATATTTTCCTGATGATGAAAGCACTCAGCACGGTTGAAGGGGTTGGACGGATGCTGAATCCAGACTTTGATATGATTGCCCAGGCAACTCCCTTTATCAGACGTGTGAAGTTAGAGCGCTTCAAGCCTGATCGAGTTACCGATGATGTTCTGGATCTCGGGTCGAAGCTTTTCCAATTTCTGCAGCAATTTCCTAAAGACTTGTTGGATCTGGCCAATTTGATCCGCAAAGAACGACTAAGTCTGCAGATTGAGCATAAAGGGTTTGAAAAAATGCTGGCCACTCATGATCAAATTTCTAACCGGCTTTCCTTTTCCATTCTTATTGCCGCTCTCATCATCGGGTCGGCACTCATTGTCATATCGGAAACACCACCGCTGTTTTTCGGAATATCCTTAATCGGCATTATTTTGTTTCTGGCCGCTGCAATTATGGGAATCTGGCTTTTGGTAGCGATATTGCGAAAAGGCCGACTATAGCATTACACACAGCGAAGCAGTCTTGTTCCAGGGTGCAAAACCCGGTTCTTCGGGCCCGGATTCTTTACTTTCCCTTAACAAGGTTATTGGCTATAACCAGGCGCATAATTTCATTGGTGCCCTCATAGATCTGGCATATCTTGGCATCCCGCATATGCCTTTCCATCGGGTATTCCTTGCAGTAACCATAACCGCCTAAAATCTGCACTCCCTCAATTGAGGCTCGCATGGCCACATCTGAGGCATACATTTTGGCCATGGCGGCGGCCTTTTCATAAGGCTTGCCGTTATCCTCCAGCCAGGCTGCTCTCAACGTCATCAGCTCGGCGGCATCCAATTCTGTTGCCATATCTGCCAATTTCCACTGGATGGCCTGGAAGGATGTGATGGGTTTTCCGAATTGTTCGCGTGTTTTGGCATACTCCAGTGCTTCCTCCAAGACGGCGCGTCCGATCCCCAGCGCTTGAGCGGCGATGCCGATACGACCGCCATCGAGGGTTGTAAGCATTTGTTTAAAACCCTCCCCTTCTTTGCCAAGCAGCGCATCGGCAGGCAGCCTGGCATCCTCGAAAACCAGCTCTGACGTGCCGGACGCATTGATGCCCAGTTTTTCCTCTACATGGCCCACCTTAAATCCCGGCGTATTTTCCAGCTCAACCACCAGTGAACTGATGCCTTTGTAGCCTTTGCCCTTTTCCGTTACGGCGGCGATCACGGCATATGAGGCTACATTGCCACTGGTGATGAATTTTTTTTCTCCGTTGATGACCCATTCGTCCCCGTCCCGCACGGCCGTGGTTCGCATGGCGGCTGGGTCCGAACCCGCTCCTGATTCGGTCAATCCGTAACACCCCACCTTCTCGCCTGCGGCAACCGGGTAAAGATATTTCATTTTCTGTTCATGAGTCCCATACGCCATCAATGGAAAGCAATAAAGAGAATTGTTCACCGACATAATGGTGCCTGTCCCGGCGCAGGCTTTGGAGATTTCAATAAGGGCCAGGGCATAACTGACGTTATCCATACCCCCTCCGCCGTATTCCTCGGGCACCGCAATGCCCATCATCTTAAGTTCTCCCAATTGCTTGACAATCTCTGCCGGGTGTTCGTGTTTTGCATCCAGTTCTGCGGCTTTCGGTTTGATCTCTGTCTCAGCAAATCGTCGGGCCATATCCCTTACCATCTGTTGTTCTTCTGTCAATTCAAAATCCATTGATAGTATGCTCCCTTTCAATATTCGGTTTTAGGAAGGTTTGACATATAACTTCCCTTTCTTTTGTCCTTTGTTCGCGTCCCGATAATGCTGCCCTGATCCTCGCTGTATATACCTCTTGTGCGGACGAGTTCGGGTAAAGATATTATGTTCATATCGTGGGGGTCTTGTAACACAAGATAAATATTTTGTAAATTAGACTCGATATAAAATCCACGAACTTCAAGACCACAACGCCTGCGGGTGGTTCGGCCAATAATTTATGGTAAAGGACGAATACTAATTTAATCGGGGATCCTGCGTTGGTGCGGATCCTGGCTTGGATGGCCGGACTCGTGATCCAGTTGAGACTGCATGGATGCATCGGTGAAATGCTCGAGTTTATGGGCCGGAAGATGGACATCCGTCGGACACGCATTGAGATGTTCGCAAAGATAGGATTCCCACAAACGATGAGACCGGACAAGCCCTTGACCTTCCCGTTCACCAAGGGTAGTCAGACGAACACCGTCTCCCTCGGTTACCAACTTTCCTGCTCGTTTAAGATCCCATATGGCCATGTTGATGGAAAAGCCCAGTTTCAGGGCATTGCGCAGCGTACCTGCTTTCACCGGGACAGGTTTCGTGGTTGTCAGTTCATTGTAACGGTATAAGAATCCAAGAATGTCATCACGGGTTATTTTCAGAGCCAAGAGAGCCTGATTCAGCAAGCGGCTGACCAGACCGTGACGGGGAGCAAAGAGAAAAACGAGCAAAAATATAATCCCTGCTGCCACCCCCATCATTCCGGCCGTGCTTGTATCGCGGAATCCAAACCAGACCGGGATGGTGATTGCAAAGACGTGGCCTAAGACAGCCGAAGCCAATGCAATCAGTAAACTGATCACCAGCATGACCGGCAGGCGATCGGTCAACAGGTGCGCACCGGCGGCCGGTACGATCAGCATAGCGATGACCAGGATGCTGCCGACGCTTTCAAAGGCGGCAACTGTTGTGGCGGCCACAAAGGTCATGAGAACATAATGCATCACATTGGCATTGATGCCCATGGTAGTTGCCAAGGCAGGATCAAAGGTGGTTATCTTCAGTTCTTTATAGAGGATGACCACAAAAAGGCCGTTTAGCAGCAGCATGCCTGCATTCGTCAGCGCGGCCGCGGGAATCTCATAACCATAAATTTCATAGGTATCCAAAGGGGTGAGTTCGATAGCGCCATAAAGGACACATCCGGGATCCAGATCGACATGATCGGCTGCTTGGCGAATCAGTATCAGACCCACAGCAAAGAGTGTAGTGAACACGACGCCCATGGTGGCGCCTTTGTCCAGGTTGCTCAGTTTGGAGATACCCTGCACCATGAATGCCGTCAGGACTCCAATGGCGACAGCGCCGATCAACATGGGAAGGCTTTCGCGACTGCCTGTGATTAAAAACGCAATGGCAAGACCGGGCAGCACGGCATGACTGATTGCATCTCCCATCATGCTCATGCGGCGTAGAACGAGAAAATTTCCCAGTAGAGCGCAGGCCATGGCACTAAGCGCCCCGGTGATCACAATCCAGCTATCCAGAAAGGTCCATTCCATCGTAGTTTACCTTTTAAATTGACAATCGTCGCTATTCAGTTATCACCTAGCCGCTGACGTTTACGTGTCTGTTAATGGCGCTCTTATGTCAAGTTACACTCTGAGCGGCCTGCAACTCATGCGGGCTGGGCGGTATTTTCACATCTTTTAAATCCGGCAGCATCTTTTCCAGTTTCTGGATCATTTCCCGATCCAAAACATGTTCTACAGCATCGGCACCCCAGTCGACCTGGCTGGGAGCAATATCCGCATGGGTGATTAAATACGCTTCCCACAACCGGTGTTTACGAACGATTTGATAGGCTTCATGCAATCCTTTGTCGGTCAGCGTGAACCGCTGATTCCCATCGCCCTGAATCATCCCGGCGGAAAGGGCGGATTTCAGGGTTCTGCGCAACCGAGCGGATGACCAGGCACGGGCGGCCAGAAGATCTTCAAAGCGGAAACCCTCTTCAATTTGGCTTGCCGTCTGTGCCGAATCCCGAAGTTCGTATAATTCATACATTTTGCGCAGCAAGTTTTCCCTGGCCACTTTATTTGTTAAACGACGCCGTTCGATCATCTGCTGGAACAAGCCGCCGGCCGATCCGAAAGCGAGGCTGAAAATAAAAACCATTGATGCCATAATTACAATAACTGCTCCAGCCGGCAAGTTCGCCATCAGGGCGCTTAAAGTGGATCCTAACAGACCGCTTAAACCGCCGAAGAGGCCGGAAAGGATTACCATATTTTTCAAACGACGTGTCCAAAATCTGGCAGCCGACGGAGGAATAATCAGGAGGGCCACCACCAATATCAGTCCCACTGCCTGTAGACCGATAACCGTTACGATAACCACCAATGTCATCATTAAAAAATCCAACCGCATAACCGGCCAACCCTGAGTCGCTGCATAATGATAATCGAAACAGATTAAGGTAAATTCCTTAAACAATAGCACACACACGATTGCAGACCCCAGGGCTGTCGCTCCAATCAACACGGCATCAAAGAAAAGCATTGATGCGGTTTTCCCATAGATAAATGAAGAGAGTCCTGCCGCGGTGCCGGTTTCCATGCGGGAGGCGATCCCCAGAAGGGCAATTCCAAATCCAAAATAGACGCTGAGAACAATCCCTAACGCTGCATCATCTTTAAGCCTTGAGTACCTTTGTATGACAATAACCGAAACGGTACCCAGCACGGAAAAAACGGCCGCCCCGATGATCAATGCGATGAGATTTTTGCCTTCGCCGCCTAAATAGGTGATCAAAATGAAGGTTAGGGCAATTCCGGGCAGGGTTGCATGGCTCAGGGTATCGCTGAGTAAGGCGCGTTTACGCAGAAGCAGGAAGGTGCCTACCAAACCGGCAGCCAAACCGAGTAGGGTGGTTCCGATAATCACGACACGAGTGTTGTAATCCTGCAAGGTCAGAACACGAATAAGTTCGACCCCGGAAGGCAGCTCAAACACATGCTCTGCCAAACCGGCCGCCTTGGCCGTTGCCGGTATAAGAGTGCTCATCAGGCATGCCGGCAGCGCGATATGACGCTGTGCGATCAATGACTTCATTAGTCTTTTCATCGATTTCATTGGTGCGAACCTTTTGTGCCGGAAGGCAGACGAGGGTCTTTGGAGAATGCATATACCGCATCTGAAAGCAGCGTCAGTTTTCCACCGTATGTTTTTTTCAGGTTATCCTCATTAAAGACCTCTTCGGTCGCGCCATGCGCAACAACGCGCATATTCAGCAGGACCACATAATCGAAATAATTGGGGACGGTTTGCAAATCGTGGTGTACCACCAGGCACGTTTTACCGGCATCCTTGAGTTCCTTTAACAGCGCGACAATGGCGCGTTCCGTGGCGACATCCACGCCGGCGAACGGCTCATCCATCATGTAAACCCGTGCGTCCTGGGCCAAAGCGCGTGCTAGAAATACCCGCTGCTGCTGCCCCCCGGATAACTGGCTGATCTGACGTTCGGCGTAGGGCGCCATGCCAACTTTTTCCAGTGATTCCATGGCCTTGTCTTTGTAGCGTCGGCTGACCGGCACAATCCAGCCGATCTTGCGATAGAGGCCCATGGCAACGACATCCAGGGCATTTACCGGAAAATCCCAGTCAACACTTTCCCGCTGGGGGACGTATCCCACCAGATGACGTTGATTTTCATACGATTTGCCGTAGATCATCACTTTGCCGGAAGCCCGCGGAACTAAATCAAGGGCGGCTTTGATTAAGGTGGTTTTGCCGGCGCCATTGGGCCCTACCACGGCGATGAGTTTTCCCTCCGGTACAGCCAGGTTGATGTCCCACAAAACCGGTTTGCGGTGGTATGCCACCGTCAAATCGTGGATCCATAGCGGAGCCGAATCCTCGGACAGGCCACCTGCGTCCGGCATGGTTGAATGCTGCTCACTGGTGTCGTTACTTTTTGCGGCTGCTGATCTTTCTGTAGGTGACATTTTATTTTAACTCCAAAACAGATGGGTTAAACCATCGTATACTTAAATAACAATTATCTTCTTTGTGGAGATTCCAACATTCATCAAGGGCATCAGTGCCCATAAGAAAGTTTGCCATTCAATCCTTTTTCAGGTGCCTCCCCCCCCAATGCGCGGGCGATGGTGGTTACATTGTGATCTATCATGCCGATATACGTACCCTCGTACGTGCCTGCTTGACCCATTGCATCCGAAAACAGCTCACCGCCGATGATAACCTCATGTCCGCGGGATTTCGCGCCTTCCAGCAATGCCTTGACGTTTTTATCGGAAACGCTGGATTCGACAAAGACCGCCGGGATTTTACGCTGCACCAGTGCATCAACGATGCGATTAATGTCTTTAAGTCCGGCCTCTGATTCCGTGGATATTCCCTGGATGCCCATGACTTCGATACCATATGCACGTCCCAAATAATTAAACGCATCGTGGGCGGTAACCATAATTTTCTGGTTTTCAGGAATAGAACCGATGACTTTCCCGGCATATGCATCCAGCTCTTCGAGCTTTGTAAGATACGCCGCCGCATTCTCAGTGTAGTACTGGCCATTGGCTGGATCAAACCCTGAAAGCTTATCTGCAACGACTTCAACAGCTTTCATCCAGCCCTGGACATCCATCCAGACATGGGGATCACTGTGATTGGTACTCGTATCCTGAATGAGATAGCTCTCTTTGAGCAGTTCAGTGACCGCATAAACCGGTCGTTTGCGCGAAATTTTAACCAGGACGTCCGTCATCTGGCCTTCCAGTAGAAGGCCGGAATAAAATACTATATCCGATTTGAGCAAAACCGCCACGTCACTGCGGGTCGGATTGAACAGGTGCGGATCGACACCGGTCCCGATGATATTGGTGACGTTGGCCTTATCTCCGGCGATCTGTTTGATTATATCGGCAACCATTCCCACGGTAGTGCCGACGTTGTATGGGTATTTGCCCTTATGTTCTGCGCCGAGCGGCGGTGTAAATAATGTTAAGACAAGACTGAATACGATCAACAGCCAAAAAATTTTCCTGAGAAAAACATTATTGATGAATGTTCTGTGCATATGAAATACCTTTATGACGTTTATGGGAAACCAGCTTTGGTCGCACGTTGGATAGGCGCTTGATCATACCGGTAGACGACCCGGCCGCACCTCGCGGTGTTTGGGCCCGGGTAATTACTTCGCGCGTTCGCTAGGCTGATGGATCTCGTATAGTGTCTTCACATTTTTTTCAAGCGCCTCCGTCTGCATTGTAAGGCAACCTTTGAATGAAGACCGAGAGAAGCTTTCAACTTTAAATAAACTAAGCTCCAAATGATGTCAAATTTGATTTCATGATTGACAATTTTTGTCATTTTAGGTTAGCGATGGTCTGCGGTTCCATCTGATGATTTGAGGATTCACATGATAATCTAAGCTTAAAAATCTTACATTGAAAGAGGAAAAACCAAAAAACATCGTCCTGATGGTTTTCTAATTGGCGATAGGTTTTTAGTATTTCTGCGATTTTAACCAATGGCGTTGCGGCTAAACAATCTGTAACATTATGATCCGTTTTATCGGATTTCCTGCGCGGCTTGACTTCGGTGACCGCGATCTTATGTTTGTGCCCGGAATACCTGCAGAATACGCAAACAATCGAATGTCGCAAAGGTTACGACATCAAAAATATAATTTTCAGACTCCGCAAATCTCGGTTAATCATTAATGGACCTGTATCTCTACAACTCACTCACCCGTAAAAAAGAGAAATTTCAACCGATTCTACCCGGCCAGGTCGGATTGTATACTTGTGGCCCAACAGTATACAATTACGCCCATATTGGTAATTTGCGAACCTATATTTTTGAAGATATCCTAAAACGGGTCCTGCTTTATAACGACTATCACGTTAAGCACGTCATGAACATCACCGATGTCGGTCACTTGACCGGTGATCGGGACATGGGCGAAGATAAAATGGAAAAAGGCGCCCGCCGCGAAGGCAAGTCAGCATGGGAAATCGCCGACTACTACACCCGGGCGTTCAAGAACGATATTTTGCGATTAAATATTCTCGAACCGAACATCTGGGTCAAAGCGACGGATACGATTGATGATCAGATTGCCCTGATAAAATTGCTGGAAGAAAAACGCTTCACGTATCAAACCGGTGACGGCATTTATTTTGATACATCGAAATTCAAAGATTACAATAAACTGTCTCATCAGGATATTGAATCTCTGCAGGAAGGCGCCAGGGTCGAGAGAAATCCCGAAAAACGCAATCCCACCGATTTTGCTTTGTGGAAATTTACACCCAAAACTGTAAACCGCCAAATGGAGTGGGATTCTCCCTGGGGAATGGGGTTTCCCGGCTGGCATCTCGAATGTTCGGCCATGAGCATGAAATTTTTGGGCGAGCAACTCGATATCCATTGCGGCGGCACCGATCATATCGATGTGCATCATACCAACGAAATTGCCCAGTCAGAAGCGGCTACCGGTAAACCGTTTTTCAATTTCTGGATGCACGGTGCCTTTTTAATTATCGCGGGGGGCAAGAAAATGGCCAAAAGCGAGGAAAATTTCTTGACCCTGGAGAATGCGTTCCTGAAAGAAGGACTTAATCCGCTGGTTTACCGTTTCGCGTCTTTTCAGACCCACTACCGCAAACCCATGGAATACAGTGATGAAAGTATCCTGGCCGCTCGTAACGGACTGATGCATTTACAAAACCAGGTTCGGCAGGTCAGCGGCAACAAATCGGGCTCGGAGCAGCACATCCATATCACGTTTAAGAACAGATTTCTGCAAGCCGTCAATGATGATTTGAACATGCCTCGGGCACTTGCGGCCGTCCAGGAAATGCTTAAAGGCGACATCAGCGACGATGAAAAACATGCTACGATAATGGATTTTGACCGGGTACTCGGATTGGACTTAGAGCAGGTTGATAAACCCGAAAAATTGCCTGCAGACATCCAAAAAATGGTTGATGCCCGCCAAAAAGCTCGTAATGAAAAAGATTGGGCTGCGTCCGACCGGCTGCGCGATGAGCTTCAGAATCTTGGGTATAGGGTCCAGGATACCAAAGAGGGAATCAAACTGATCAAGAAATAAACGCACGCAGATAGTCTAAAAGAAAAGATAGCGCTTCTCCGGCGGCGGCACTGGAATCTGCCGGACCGCACTGGCTGCGATAGACGGAATCTGCCGACCGGCCACCATTTTCATTTTAAACCGCCCGGCAACTCTCACCCAGGTGTCGTTGGACAAACCCTCCAGTACACTCCCTTCGACTCGCATACTTAGTGGTAAGGCGTCGGCGGCACAGCAGATGACCGCAAAGCGAAACAGCCGAAACGTGTCTTCAGGCAAGCGCGGATCTCGATACACCATTCCTTCAACCATTACGTCTTGGCCGTCAAACATTTCCGGTTGTTTTAAAAGGCGCAGTAACGTTAATTCATTATCAGCGACACTGCCTGTTGTCGAACGAGATGAGAGAAAATCGGGCACCGCAGCCGTGTCGGCGAAAGGCAGGGTCTTGTTTAAATACGCGTGGGTACCTAAACTTTGCCCGTAAATTGACCACAGAAACAGCAGCGGTAAGAGCAGGATGGCGCTTCGGATCCAAACTTCGGAGCCGGTTTGGGCATGAGGTTTTGATGAAAACTGCGAGATAAACGCCGCGACGAAAACAATCAGTAACAGCATCGCAAAAACCAAAAGCGGCCATAGCCTCGGCTGCATAAAGGCTTCATATTTTTGACCCTCCAGCAGCCAATAATAGGCATTGATCCAGCTGATATAGACCACCCCCGGAAGACAAACAGCTATCACGGAGAATAGATTTGTCACCCTCGAATTCACAGGACGATCACCTCCATCATCAACATACTCAAATAAACCATTGATACGGTTAATCCTGCCAGCACCAGGATAGTTCGTTTTCGGAACACCGAGAGGTACATGATCAGGAGTTTGATATCCAGCATAGGTCCTAAGACCATGAATGCCAACTGGGCTGAGAGCGGCACCGGAGTGAACCGGAATGATGCTGCCACAAATGCATCCGCTTCGCTGCAAAGATTGAGGGCGATCGCCAAACCCATCATGATAAGAATCGACAAAAAGGGGACACTCAAAACGACGGCAAATGCTTGGCGGGGTACCAGGGTCTGCGCCAAGCCGGCAACAAATGCTCCGACGACCAGAAATCTGCCGATATCCAAAAAGTCATGGGCTGCATGGCCGACGGCCTGGACCAATTTTGTTTTAAGATCTGCCGACTGGCTACTTTCCTGGAAGTCACCATCGTAAAGGGCCGAATCGTCACCGGCTGTATCCGGACGCAGCGCCTTTTTCTCTGTAAAAAACACGGTTACGCATAGTCCAACGGCCGCGGCGATCAGGTATCCGAAAACCAGCCGATAAACCACGACCGACCAGTCAAAATAATATGCCACCGCTGTTGATGCCGCTACCAGAGGGTTGACGATCGGTCCCCCCAGCAGAAATGCAACTGCGGCACCTAGAGGCACCTTTTTTTTGAGTAGTCTGCGGACGACCGGTACGATTGCGCATTCACATACTGGAAATACCACTCCGAGACCGGCTGCAACACATACGGACCACACACGTTGCTTCGGCAACCAGCGGGATATTTTTTCTTTGGAAACAAACACCTCAACAAATCCACCCATCATGGCACCGAAGAGCATAAAGGGAAATGCTTCTAAAACAATTGAGACAAAGGTAATTCCCAACGTACTGAATTGAGGCCGGTTGCGATAGAGTGCGATCAGGCTCACAGCGGTCAGTAGGAAAAGGATTTGGGCTATGCGAGAGTTTCGACCACTTTTTTGGTGATTATGGCCCTGATTGCTATAAACGGAATTGAAAGCAGGACGGTTCATATATGAAGCAAAAAAGCAGGATCACTGCTGATCCTGCTTTTTATCTGTGGGCGTTTTATCCAGTTACTGCAAGAATAAGATGTTGGTTGCAGTTTTGAGATAAGTTTTAACCGCATTTATTAAAACCGCAGAAATGACACATCATACAGCCCTCTTCAAAACTGATGGTCTGTCCGCATTCCGGGCATTTTTCTCCAAGTAGACTGTATTCGGTTTTATGATGATAGGGAGCGTTTTCGCCGGTCAAATACCGCTTTTCCAATACCCGGGCAATGGCATCCGGTATTGACAAAACCAGCCCTCCATTCTGGAATATAGGATACTCGCCCCCGATACCTTTCAACTGATTAACAATTTTATCAACCGTAACACCGGATCTGAGAGCGAGGGATACCAGCCGGCCTATAGCCTCGGTTTTAGCAGTCGTGGATCTGCCAGATTTACCAATGGTGGCAAATACCTCAAACGGTTGCCCGTCATATTCGGTAACTGTTACATATAGATGGCCATAACCGGTTCGGATTTTGGTGGTAAATCCATTTAAGGTTTCAGGCCGCTCTTTGACGGCTGTAAAAAATCCGCTTCTTTCATCATCTTTTTTGGAAAACGAAAGCACTTGGTTTTCTTTGCTGCCGTCTCTGTAAATGGTTACCCCTTTGCAGTCCAACTCATAGGCCAGATCATAGACCTTTTTAACGTCTTCTGCGGTAGCATCGTGAGGCAGGTTGACGGTTTTCGACACCGCATTATCCGTGTATTTTTGAAAGGCCGCCTGCATGCGGATGTGCCATTCGGGTGAGACATCATGGGCTGTTACAAATATGTGGCGCACATCTTCGGGTATTTCCTGGATTGCATGGATACTTCCCGTTTTTGCGATCGTATCCATTAAATCATAGCTATAGAAACCTCTTTCTCTTGCAACCTTTTCAAAAAAAGGATTTACCTCCATTAATCGGTCATTATCCATGACGTTGCGGACAAAACTGAGGGCAAATAAGGGTTCGATTCCGCTGGAGCAACCGGCAATAATACTGAGTGTCCCGGTTGGTGCAATGGTTGTTGTGGTCGCATTTCGATATTTGATACCTTGGTCTTTGAAAATGCTCTGATCGTAGTTTTCGAATGTACCTCTTTGTTCGCCCAGATCGCGGGACGCCTCGTGGGCTGCCTCTTGGATGAACCGCATCACAGTTTCGGCAGTTTCCAGGGCTTCTTCGCTGTTGTACGGAATTGCTAGCTGATACAGCATATCCGCAAAACCCATTACACCAAGACCGATTTTGCGATTTCCACGGACCATTTCGGTGATTTCCGGAAGCGGGTATCGGGACATATCAATGGTGTTATCGAGAAAACGCACGGATAACCGAACGATTTCTTTTAATCCCTCGTAATCGATAGCCGGGCCAGCCCCATTTTCCGTGACAAACTTGGCCAGGTTGATGGAGCCGAGGTTGCATGCTTCCAAAGGCAGCAACGGTTGTTCGCCACAGGGATTCGTGCTTTCGATGTCTCCGAGTCCCGGAGTAGGGTTATCGCGGTTTATTCTGTCTAAAAAGATAATACCGGGATCTCCGTTTTCCCATGCCTGATTAATTAGCATGCTATAGACCTCAGCGGCATTCAGCTTACCTTCAGCTTTGCAGTTTCGAGGATCGACCAGTTCATAATCCGTCCCTTCCCTAACGGCCTTCATGAATTCATCGGTAACACCCACTGAGATGTTAAAGTTATTTAACTCGCGGTTGTCTTTTTTGCTGTAAATAAATTCTATTATATCCGGGTGATCTACCCTCAATATCGCCATATTAGCGCCTCTGCGCGTGCCGCCCTGTTTGACCTGTTCGGTGGCGGTATTGAAAATTTTCATAAAGGACACGGGACCCGAGGCCACGCCACCCGTAGTCCCGACGGTGCTGTTTTTTGGTCGCAGGCGCGAAAAAGCAAACCCTGTTCCGCCGCCGGACTTATGAATCAATGCGGCATTTCTCAATGCACCAAAAATTCCTTCCATGCTATCCTCTACAGGCAACACAAAACAGGCGGCCAGCTGTCCTAGCCTGCGGCCGGCATTCATTAGAGTCGGTGAATTCGGTAGAAATTTAAATTCCGTCATAATGTTATAAAAAATTTCTTCGATTTTTTTCACCTGGTTGTCATCGCCCCCGTACTCTTTTTCTGCTTTAGCAATGTGGTGGGCGACCCTTTTGAACATTTTTTGAGGTGATTCGACGACATTGCCCTTGCTGTCTTTTTTCAGATATCGCCTATTTAGTACAGTTTTGGCGTTGTGCGAGAGATTCAAGCGGTCTTTCATGAAGATGGACTTGTCCAATCGGATGGGTGTTGGTTTTGTGAGTCCATATTCCATTAATTTTGCCTCAATCATTTTTTCGATGAATGACATGGTTATGGTTTGGAATTCCATTTTGGAGATTTCTTCGCGCAGCGATCGAATGATGCCCATGGCCTGATCCATGTCAATGGGGTTATCCCTAACAAGGATATCCGTAAACAACTGATCATCCCACATATGTGTGGCCAAATCAAACCGGCCCTCTTTTGTAACTAGATATTTGCCTTTCTGCCCCATTGAAAATCTCCTAACACCTTATTTCGTTTATTTCCATTACCGCATATGACTACCGACAATCCCGATTTGAAGGGACGAATCGTTTCAATTACAATATTAATTCGACATTAAGGTAAATACACCTTTTTTAAGAAAAATATCAACTAGGGATTGGTAATCAAGTGAATAGAGCGCTGACTAGTTCAAATACCTTATTGCAGGGAAAGTGATCGATATTATCCGAGAAAGATTACGGTTTTCTTTTCGAAAAATCAGCGCTGATAAATCAAACGCTTCATATAGAATCGTTTGACCTTACGAATAGCTTGAGGCAATTTCAAATCGTTTCTTTTGTCAAATCCTGAGGTTCAGAATCACTATTTGTTTTTCGAAATCCTCAATGTATTTCTGAGGTTAATCCCGATTTCAACGGGACTGCTCTGACTCACCTCGACAAAACTGAACGCCTTGAAACTGCCTCAGCAAGTACAATTAACTATTACATACAATATATAGTATGTCAACATAAAAAAAACTCAACATCTATGATATCTGACTCGTCTTGTTATAGTCCAGACACATGCTGGATTCGATCGAAATGGAATACATCGTGATCAAACCAACATCTTTTTTAGAACGAATTATACCAATTGGCGAGTTCGTAAAAGGCCTGGGGGGGGTGAAATTGGAATACGAAATATCCAAGGAGTTCGAATTCTATATTTGCTTGATGTGACCATGCGATCGATGCGCCATCCTGTTTCCCTGCACATCGATGTCGAGATCTGATAAAAAGGTTTGAATCAAATCAATCATGTCCTCGCCGGTCCAATCGTCCTTTGGCACCACGCGATCGATCCCCAATTCCTTTGCAGCGTTATGGTATTCCGGGGAATCATAACTTGTTAAGATGACAACAATGATATCCGGGTGGGCCGCTTTTATGGCACGCGCGATATCCAGACCGCTTTCCACAGGTAAATGAATGTCTAAAAAGACGAGATTCGGGTGAGAGATTTTGACCTTTTTCAACCCTTCGCGTCCATTGGAGGCTTCTTCAATGCCAAACATTGGAAATCTTGTGAAGAGAACCCCTTTTAGTGACGTCCGAAATGGTGTGTTTGGATCGATAATTAATATTTTAAACATTTTCAAGCAACTCTGTGGTTAATCCACTGTTTACTATAAAAATTCAGCATGATAAATAAAGTAAACACTGTATATTTGGCTTATATAGGCTGTATTTTTTGATTGAAATTTTGCATACGATCACGGGTCGAATACGGAGGTCGCTGGGAGACTGTAAAATATAGGTGACAATCATGGAGAAAAAAGTGAGAATCGTTCTGGCCGAAGATCACACTATTTTAAGGCAAGGTTTGCGGGCACTTCTGTCATCCGATTCAATTTTTGAGATTGTCGGAGAAGCAGAAGACGGGCGTGAAGCCGTTCGCTGCGTGGAAAGGCTCAGTCCGGATCTTTTGCTAATGGATTTGTCGATGCCCCGGATGAGCGGAATGGAGGCTATCAGGGAGATTAAAAAGAGACATCCTGAAACCAGAATTATTGCTCTGACCGTTCATAAAACAGAAGAATATCTGTTGACAACGTTGAAGGCCGGTGCTGATGGGTATGTCCTCAAGGACGCGACGCATGATGAACTTGTGTTGGCCATTAAACATGTCATGACCGGAAAGTCCTATTTGAGTCCCAGCGTTTCCGAGAAGGTGATTGAAGGTTATCTGGAGGGCAGGGAAAGTGTGGAATCCGACTCAGCATGGAAAATCCTCTCCCAGCGGGAACGTGAGGTGCTTAAGCTGATTGCGGAAGGTTACAAAAACAAGGAGATTGCCGAGGATCTTTGTATCAGTTTGAAAACCGTTGAGAAGCATCGTGCCAATTTAATGAAGAAACTTGACCTTCACAACGCGGCGGCGTTAACCGTCTATGCTATGGAGAAGGGGTTGGTAAATCGCTAAAATTGTCAATCGCCAATTGAACCTGGTCAACCATTCATATCGACCACGTCACCCGAATCGTGGTTCCCTGGCCCAATTTTGAATCTAGATCAAATGCAGCTTCCGAAAGCTCCGCCCTCTCTCGCATGCTGGCCAAACCAAATCCCCGCCGCGACGGCTTCAGTGCCATCACCTTATTCAGATCAAACCCGATACCGTTGTCATCAATTTCAAGCTCAATTCGCTTGTCGGTTTTTCTTAAATCCAGTTGAACGAAACTCGCCTGACTGTGCTTGGCGATATTATTTAAGGCCTCTTGTAGAATACGGTAGATGACGGTTTTTAGAGGCGCCGGGATGTCATTTTCTTCAATATGAATATGGCTCATGATCTGGATGGAGGCATAGACCTTCTGAAATTCTCGGCAGAACCAGGTTATCGTAGCCAAAATTCCCAAGTCATCAAGAATCGAGGGGCGCAGATCTTTCACGATTCGACGCACCTCTTCAATTGTTTTCTGAGTTAGTGGAATAACCGTTTCAAGTGATTTAATCTCCGAAGGATCGACCTTACTGCGCAATTCCCTGAGGCTGTTCTCGATTCTGAATTTAATCGCGCTCAGGGCCTGCCCGATGCCGTCATGAAGCTCGCGTGCAATTCGTTTTCGTTCTTTTTCTTCGGTGGATAGAAGCTGATTTGAAAGTATGCGCAGCTCTCTGTCAGATTTCTTCGGCTTTCCGCCGCTTGGTCATGTCCGAAACAATCCCTGAAATGGCGGGTTTTCCGTCGTAATTGATTAGAGAATAACTGCGCATAACCCAAATGGTCTCCCCATTTTTTTTCAGACCCCTGACTTCATACTCTGACGGGACTTTTTCACCCCGCAGTCGTTTAGTCCGCATTTCTCGTACCAGAGGTCGGTCCTCGGGATGAACAAGCTGTAAAGACTCAATCCCGATCAGCTCTGCCTTCGGATAACCGTAAGTTTCCGCGAATTTATCATTCGCAAATACAATTTTGCCGTTCTGGATGATATACACACCGATCAATGCATCTTCTACCAGAGTGCTGTACTTTTGTTCGGAATCCCGCAGGGCAGATTCCGCAAGCTCGCAATCGACAATTTGTCGACGTAATCTTTCATTGATTTTTTCAAGTTCGGCCGTGCGCTTGGCCACCCGTTGCTCTAATTCATCGCGGGCTTTGACCAGCTCTTTCTCTACCCTTTTGTATTCTGTAATATCTCTGAAAATTTCCAATTTCCATATGCTGCCGTCAGGGTTTTTTAAGGGGGTGTCCATGAGATCATAGGTTTTCTTATTTTTGGGTGAAAACCATTGCCAGTGGACGGTTTTTCCGGCGAATACATCCTTGTTTTTGCAATAAGGGCAGACATTCTCACGGTTTGCCAGATAATTGTAACATTTCTTTCCGGCAAACGGACCGAACTCTTTTATAAGTGGAGGATTGGCGTATTCAATTTCGTATTCCTGATTTATAATGTATACACCGTCTGCCATGGAATCCAGTATATTCATCAGGTTATCCCTCTGGCTGCGACGCGCCTTTTCTGCCAGTTTGCGATCGGAAATGTCAATCGCCACAGCACGTATTTTGGCAATATCTCCGTTAGCGTTTTTGACGGGTTCAGTCGACAGGCTTATCCATTTCAGTCGGTCGTCGCTGCGCTGCAGCTGCAATTCAACATCTTTTATGGATTCACCAGCTGTAATTCGGTTAATGATTTTCCTGGCGGTGCTCAATCTTTCGGGGTCATCCGGGCAAAGGTCCACAACGTTCAATTTCGTCAGCGATTCCTTGGAGTATCCCAATAGACGGCGTGCCGCAGCGTTGCACCGCAGAATCAGACCGTCGGACGCACGGATAGAGAAATAGGCGATTGGAGCCTCCGAAGGAGCCGATGATCAGTAATTTTTTTGGCACAACGCAGGTTCAGTTCAGAATTTGTATTGCCTATTGAGACTCAGGGCTATATATCTCATTAATTGTTTAAATTTTCAACAAACGTTCTCAATATTAACTGGAATTTCAGTTGAGCATCTTTCGCTAAATTGCAGCAGATACATCATGAACAGGCCTAAAAACATTGTACTGATCGGAATGCCGGGGGTGGGCAAAAGCACCGTCGGGGTGCTCTTGGCAAAACAATGGGGGTTTTCGTTCCTGGATACGGACATTTACATTCAAACCCGGGAGAACAAGAGCCTGCAGGAACTCATTGCGGAGCATGGATTGTCTGGTTTTTGCGATCTTGAAGAAGACTATATGCGATCCATCTCCTTAGACTCCCATGTGATTGCCACAGGCGGAAGCGTCGTTTACCGGCATCAGGCGATGGAGCATTTGCAGGAGAGCGGATTTATCATCTATCTCGATATCGCCCTGGATCGACTCAAAAAGCGACTGGATGATGTCAATGCCCGCGGTGTGGTAATTGCGCCGGGTCAAAATCTGGGAGATCTTTATGCAGAGCGACATCCGCTGTATTTGACCTACGCGGATGTAACCGTTAAGACCGATGGCCTGACGCCCGATCAGGTGGTAAGAGATATTGTTGAGTCACTACCTGAATTTTGTAAGTAAATAATTCTCAATGAAGTTCGAGATCAGGTTGCTGCAATTGACTTGGTACGATTATTGTTGCTCAAAAATTCAGGTGTCTATATGGATCTAGAAAATTGAAAAATTTCGGTTTTATTTTTTAGTTTATTTCATGAAAAACTGCGCCACTACACGTCGGAATCGAGCGCTAACGGTTAAAATTATGACGCCTCGATACCTGTCAATCTTTCCATTTTTTCAAGCTCTGTTTTACAGTTTATACAATGACGGGCTATGGGTCTGGCCTTAAGACGTTTGATGGATATTTCCTCCTCACAACGTTCGCAGAAACCATAGACGCCATCGTCCATATCCCGTAGGGATTGTTCGATGCGCCTGATGAGCAATTTTTCGCGGCTGCAAAGATGGTGTGAGAAATTGCGTTCGGCCATATGAGAGGCCCGATCGAGAAGATCCGCTATACTTTCGTCTGCATCTCCCAATCCCTTTAAACTGCAATCGGAACTGCCTGACATGTCCAATAATTGCTGTAAAAGCTGCTTTTTGAGGCTTTTCAAGTCTCTTTTATTCATTTTTTGATGCATCCTATCGTTTTTGGGATTGATATCCATATTCAGATGACGAGGTTGATTTTTTAAATTAGCCTCGCTAAATTTTTTCTCATTGATTGAGCGCTAAAACATAAGCACCTAATCGTCTTTATCAAGCCGTTCTTTTCCGAAAATAGTTCTTGCTACTCCCGTGGGACAGTGGCATGATTTAGGGATTATTGCTGTGGCCCTCTCAGCCGTTTCGAAGCTCAGATCGGTTGGAAATAAACGCGCTTCAGGATCCTTTGATGAGGTGCACATCCATGAAAATACATTTTGACAGACTGCTATCCGGCGCCCAGAATGCGAAAGGTTTGGCTGTTATAATTGATGTGTACAGAGCGTACACCTGTACGCCTTTGCTCTTCTCGTTGGGCATCAAAAAAGCGATTCTGGTGGCCACACCTTCCGATGCATTCGCTCTTAAAGACCATGACAGCGATATTGTCCTCATTGGTGAAGTTGGCGGCATACCGATTGAGGGATTTGATTACGGGAACTCACCAAGCCAAATTTTGAATGCCAAACCGGATCAATTTAAAGGCAAGACCGTTGTTCAACGAACGTCTTCCGGCGTCCAAGGGGCCATTGCGGCACTGGCGGCCGCTGAAGAAGTTTTGTTGGGCAGTTATAATCTTGCCAAGGCAACGGCGCGTTACATCCTATCCAGAAAGCCCAGAGAGGTTAGCCTTGTGGCCATGGGATGGAATTTGCAGGACATCGCGCCTGAGGATGAATGGTGTGCGCGTTATCTGGCATATCTATTGAACGCCGGTGATTATAATCATCTTCACGCGTTGCGTGAAATACTGTTTCATCCAACTACCCGGAAATTTCTGAGCGGAAATGCGCTGCATTTTCCTGCAGAGGATCCGATCCTGTGTCTTCAACGAGATATCCATGACTTCGTGCTGCGTGCCAAGCGAGAGGCAGATATGGTTATGGTTGAGAGGCTAACTTAGGCGACGATAGAATCGTTTAAGTCGGCTTGTGATTTCAGAAATCAACCTTAATTTTTGGGGCAACTGATAACCCTCAAACATCCCCCCGCTTTGATGTCCCGCCGACAATTATGCATTTTCCTCTCAGCCAGGGATCGCCAGGTTGCTCTACAGAGGCATAACAAGCGTCCATGTCGATATGAAGGATCATGATAATTTAGGTATTGCTTTCCTCCAGGAATCTGATATTTTGTTACAAAATTGTACTATTTGATATAAAACATGACGAAATGGTAATTGGAACTTCCTATCTCCTCTACAGGATCCTTTATGAAAACCACACCGACGATTGAGGAAGTCACCCTTCTTTATGAAATCACATCAGCGCTCAATGAGCATCTGAATTTAAAAAAGTCCTTGTACAAGGTGCTGGATATTTTATCAAATTCGATGAACATGGTGCGAGGAACCATAACAATTTTGAATCCCATGCGTAATGAGATAAATATAGAGGTGGCCCACGGGTTGACTCGCACGAAAATGGAAATGGTAAAATATAAACTCGGGGAAGGTATCACCGGGCGGGTCATTGAGACCGGGAAGGCAGTCGCGATCCCCAAAATCAGTGAGGAACCTCTCTTTTTGGACAGGACAGGCTCTCGAAAGAAACGCAAAGATTTAGACCATTCCTTTATCTGTGTGCCGGTTCAAAAAGGCAAGCAGGTCGTCGGAGCCCTGAGCGTCGACAGACCCTATGACGAATCCTACTCGTTAGAAAGCGGAGAAAAGCTTCTCTCTGTTATTGCCACCATGATAGCCAGTCACGTCATCAAGCTTGAAACCATCCGCATGGACAAAGAGCGCCTGCGAGAGGAAAACCGCAGACTGCAGAGCGTGCTGAAAGACAAATACAGTATCCGTAATATTATTGGAAACAGCAACAAAATGCGCGAAGTTTTTCAGATGGTCTCACAGGTTTCCAAAAGCAATGCCACAGTATTGGTCCGGGGGGAAAGCGGCACCGGAAAAGAGCTGGTGGCCAACTCCATCCACTACAATAGCCATCGCGCCAAAAATCCGTTTGTGAAGGTGAACTGTGCGGCGTTGCCTGCCACGTTAATTGAAAGCGAGCTATTCGGCCATGAAAAAGGAGCGTTTACGGGTGCCATCAAACAGAAGATTGGAAAATTCGAACTGGCCAATAAGGGTACGATTTTTCTTGATGAAATTGGATCCATCGGTCTGGATGCTCAGGCCAACTTGCTGCGCATCCTGCAGGAAAAAGAATTTGAACGGGTGGGCGGACAACGGACATTGAAAACAGACGTGCGCATCATAGCCGCTACCAATAAAAATCTGGAAGAAGCCGTCGAAGATGAAACCTTTCGAGGTGATCTCTACTATCGTTTGAATGTGTTTCCAATTTATATGCCTCCTTTGAGAGAGCGCAAAACCGACATTCTTTTGTTGGCCGATTATTTTTTAGAAAAATATGCCAAAGAAAATCATAAGGATATTAAACGATTTTCGACACCCGCGATCGATATGCTCATGGAGTATCACTGGCCCGGAAACGTGAGAGAGCTGGAAAACTGCATTGAGCGGTCGGTGCTGTTGTGCGAGGGCGGTGTGATTCACAGCTATCATCTGCCGCCGACGCTTCAGACCGGAAAGGAATCCGATACGGTGCCGGCCCTGTCCCTGGAAGATGCCGTCGCCAATTTGGAAAGAGAAATGATAATCGATGCGTTGAAAAATACCCGTGGGAACGTTACCACGGCGGCCAACATCCTGCAGACGACGGTGCGAAAGTTTGCCTACAAGTCGAAGCGGTATGGAGTGAATTATAAGGACTACCGCTAGCCAAATACCGCCAACTTGCGACGCAGTTAAGGCGGTGCTGAAATTGAAATGGTGGGGAAAAATCGCTTCGGTAGAGAACCTGTAGCGATGCGCCGCAGGCTTTCCTCATTGATACCCTTGCCAAGATTTATTATTGACTCAGTTTTGAACTGGCGAGTCGGTTTAAGCTGACCCCCGACTCCGCAGCTTGAATGGCAAGTTTACGATGAACCTCAGGTGGAATTCGCACCATAAATTTGCCACTGTAATTTTTACCGGCAATGGGGGTCGGTGCGGTTTCACCTTCACTGCGCATATCTTCTACGATGTCAGCGATAACCTTTCTAATACCCTTTAAGGCTGCTTCCGGTGTCTTCGCCAACCAGCTTATGCTTGGAAATTCGGCGCATAATCCTACATACTCATCGTCATAGTCCGACCAGGTTACGCGATATGTATATCGGTCATTTTTCAAAGGCATGATCGTCCTCCAATTTTTCAATAGTCATAAGTACTTGCTTGACTTGGTATGCTTTGGCCTTGCCTCTATGGTTTTGGATATTAATCCTTGGATCACCTTGCCATGGCGTTTTGTATATTCGATGGCTGCCAGTTTTTTGGCGGGCATCCCCAAAGTAATGATCGCAAACTTTGCATAAATCTCGGAATCTCACATTTTTTGGATTCCGTTTCATTTGTACGAGGATTTCGTCGACCCTAACCATTTTTATATAGTATCATTATTGATACTTTTGTCAAGGGGGTTTCAGATAAGACAGTGGAATTTTGCGAGGTCAGTGCATATACAGACGCAAACGTGAAATTATTTGCACCCCGACCGATTAGAGGTTACGTTTGGATAGCGTGATGGAAAAATTAGGGAGGGTTGTGGATTAGGCTCAAAATTCTAATATACATTTTGATGCTCATTAAATTTATGTATACGCATCAATGAAAAAGTTTCCTATTATAATTCGAGCTTAAAGCAACCGAGGAGGATATTATGCTCATTTTAGCGGAAAAAAACGGATCGGTAACCACCATCACTATCAATCGTCCTGAAGTCAGAAACGTCGTAAATCAATTTCAATCTGACGATAATCTTTTCAGTTCCAAATTTAAAAACTGAATTTCATGCCTTATTCAAAATTGGCTAGGGGCCACTCAAACTATTTGACTTGATGCTATCTTTACCAGAGCCTTTGGCAGAAAACAGGGCATGATCTGCCTCCGCTAACAGGCTCGTCATGTCGTCGGCATGATAGGGGAAGGTGGCGATACCAAAACTCGATCGGATGCGGACCTCATAGCCTTGGTCTTGTAAAAATACCTGATTTTTTATCTGAGTCTGTATTTTTTGGGCCTGCACCATGGCCTGAGCTGGTTCAAAGCCGGGCAAGACGACTACAAACTCGTCACCGGCATAGGCTACGGCGTATGCCGGTCTTTCAAGCGTCGTCTGAATGACTTTGGCTACCTCTTTGATGGCGCGGCTGCCGTTGAGATGACCGTAGGTATCCACCACGGCTTTGAAACGGTCGAGATCCATGAAAATTACGGAAACAACCGAACCGTCGGTTTTAGCGCGTTCGAACAGTTCAGTCAGTGACTGGTAAAGATAGCGACGGTTATAGAGGCCGGTCAGATTGTCCCGCATGGCCTGCTCGCGGAAGCGTTGCTCGCTGGCACGAAGCGCCTCCTCGGCTTGTTTGCGTTTGGTAATGTCGATCATCGCAACGATGATGCGAGACAGGGTATCTTCATGACCGGAAAGCGGTAAGGATTTGCCCAGAATGCTCTTTTTTGTTCCTCTTAACGTCATGAATGTCTCTTCGCGCTCATTGGAAATATTGCCTTCCGCCACCATCAAGATAATTTCCAGCGCCATACGCATAAAGTTCTCCGGGCTATTGGTCATTTTGAAACCGCTATCGATTTCATCCCAGGTCTGGGCCTCCATCAAGTCCAAAAAGGCACTGTTGCAATTAACCGTCTTAACAAGCTCCAAGCAACGGAACAGTTCCTGGGGATGCTGAACAAAATAGCTGCGAAGATCGGATATGCCATCCATACGGAGCCGTTCCAGGTGCTGTTTCAATTCGCCGGCGTCTCTTTCGACCATGGCCACCGGAGCGGACTCGAATAACAGCCGGTATTTTTTTTCACTGGCAATAATGGTTTCTTCGGCAAGTTTGAGTTCGGTAACGTCTTCGACAAAGGCAATGATTCCGGAAAATCTCTCATCACTGTCTACTACTGGGCTGATATGATAACGTAGATGAGCGCATCCGTCGGTGTTCGGCGGGAAGGGATGATCGCTGGTCACGCGCGTCCGTTTTTCCATGCATCTCCGAAACGCATCGGCAACACCGGAATCTACCAGCGGGGGATGTTTGAGCATATTTAGCTGTGTGATATCCCGGCCTGCAGGCCAGGCCAGCATGTCCAGCATTTTTTGATTTGCACCGAAAATTAGGCCTTCGGTGTCGACAACACAAATTCCAAACGGAGCACTGTCACCCAGAAGCCGATCTCGTTCTTCCAATGTGCGCAGTGCATCTTCGGCCCGCCGACATCTTTCTTCCAGCTCCTGGATTCTAAGCAGCAATTCATCTCGGTCATTAATCGATAATTCATTTGAAGGAGAATTCTTACTCAATTCTGTAACCTTTCTCGTCATAGAATGGATTGGGTTGACAAATGTAAGATAGCTTATGCCGGCAGCTTTAGCAGGCTTTTGTTTCGTGTCCAAATTATCACTTATAATAAAAATATTGACAACCGAAATGTTTAAACCATGTCGGCAAGGATATCGGCCATGACCTTCATACCATGGTCAATTTCTGTTGTGCTGATATTCAGGTGGGGCCTAAAGCGAATGCTTTTGGGGCCGCAACCCACGACCAGCACCTTAGCCCGGGCGCATTCTTCCACAAATCGCTTCCGGAATTCAGGGTCAGGCAGGTCAAAGGCGCAAAGCAGGCCCTGCCCCCTGACGTTGGATATTCTGTCGGCAAAGCGGGACCGCAGGTCCTGGAGTTTGGCCAGCAGATAGGCGCCTTGCCGGTCTGCCGCCTCCACAAGCCCCTCGGATTCGATAATTTCAAGGATGCGTTTGCAGCGTACCATATCCACCAGATTGCCCCCGAAGGTGGAACCGATGCGCAATGATCGCTGAAAGACATTGTCTTGCATCTCGTCCATGATCGGCCCGGCCAGCATGCCGCAGACCTGGGTCTTTTTCCCGAAGCTGATAATGTCCGGCTGAACGCTGTGGTGCTCGTGGGCCCAAAAGCGTCCGGTAAGCCCGATACCCGTCTGCACTTCGTCGAGAATAAAGATGATGCGGTTTTCACTGCAGACGTCCCTCAGCGCCCGCATGAACTCGGGCCGAAAATGATTGTCGCCGCCCTCACTTTGGATGGGCTCGATGACCAGACCGGCAACACGGTCCCCATACTGGTGAATGGCCTGCTTGACCTGGCCCAGCGCCCGCGCCTCGGTTTCGGACACTCGTTGCACCTCGGCCGGATCGACCGGAAATCCAAGCTTAGGATTGTCGATCCGAGGCCAATTGAATTTGGGAAAGAATTTGATCTTATCGGGATTGTAAGTGTTGGTCAAGGATAGCGTATATCCGCTGCGGCCGTGAAACGCTTCCTTGAAGTGTATGATTATGTCGGCGTGGACAGCATCCTTGTCAATGGCCAAGTTAAAGCGGGTTTTCCAGTCAAATGCGGCCTTCAGGGCGTTTTCAACCGCCAGAGCGCCGCCTTCGATAAAGAAGGCGTGCGGCAGGTAAGCCGGCATGGCCACCCGCTCGAAGACTTCAATGAACTGGGCCATTTCCACTGTGTAGATATCCGAGCAGATCGGCTTCTGGGTGGCCGCCCGGGCCAGCTCATCGCTGATCTCAAGTATCTTGGGGTGGTTGTAGCCAATGGCTTGGGATGCATACATGGTGTAGAGGTCCAGGTACTCCGTACCGTCCCTTTGGTCCACAATCCAACTGCCGTGGGATCTGTTCAAGTCCATGACTAAGTCCTTACCATCGACCAGCATGTGCCGACCCAGAATCTCGTGAACATTCATATCCGTTTTCATAATGTCATATCCGGTTTGAACTAATCTGAATTAATTGAAGCTCAGGGGCTGGAACTCTTGTAGATATTAAAACATGAGTCCCTGGTAGACAAAGTATACCCCGACCATAAGCATCAGCACCGTGCCGATGCGGTAAATGATTTGCCGGTTTTTCAACCAGCCCATGTCCACCAGCTTGGCAATGAGAAACAAGGTCGGCACAGTCCCTATTCCGAAGCAGAACATGACGATCATTCCTTTGATTATTCCTTCCAATGTTGTCGGTGCGTTCATGCCTGCCCCTGCGGCTGCCAGCAGGGCAGTATAGACCGGTCCGCATGGTAAGAGGCCAAGCAGCAAGCCCACCGGGAAGTAGGCGGTCACGGAGTCGATCCGGGAAAGTTTTTGAAAACCTCTAACGACAAAGCCTTTCGGGTTATAATAATCACCAAAGATTTTTCCCAGGGGCAGCCAGCCGCTCATGGCGAGCGCCATGATAATGATCATTATTCCTGCAAAGATCAGGGCACCTTGCTGAATGCCCGCGATATTATGAGCCACCATGGAGAATGAACCGGTGGCCCCCATGATTCCGCCCAGGAGTGTATAGGTGATGACCCGGCCCGTGTTATAGAGTAGATGAGGCAGGTAAAGATTGCGCCCCTTCAGGTTCAGCGACAGGGAGACCACGATCGGACCACACATCCCGACGCAGTGCCCGAAACCCACCGTAAAGCCGGTGGCCAGAAAGACCGCGTATAGGGGATCAATAAACGACATCGAAGACGAACTTTGCCTCTCCTGCACCAGGCACAACGACATTGGCGAACCAGGTTCGGCGGCCGCTTTTGCAGCGCACGATTACACCTTTGCCCTTGTAAACCCCATTACCGGCCGGCTTTAGCTGGATCCGGTTCGGTCCCATTTTCATAGCCGGCATACCAAGGTCGAGATAGGGGGCTTGAACAGGCGTTTTGCCGGATAGTGTGACTGTAAATGTCGAATCCTGCATGGCCGTTACGGGCCGGGGCATTATTTCCAGTGTCACAGTTTCCTCTCCTAAGGGTAGTGAACATTTGCCGTCATGCGCCTGACAGTTGATGGCCGATACCCCAGCAGAAACTGTGTTCACGGAAAGCGCGGTAACAACTAAAAGACACGCGAAAGTAAAAATGGTAGAGCCGGCGTGGATTTCTCGGCGCATTGCAACCTCCGTTTAAAAATTTCGTTAAAATTCATAGACCCCTGAGTGAGTTAGATTTTTGAATCAATGAAATGCCTTAGAAACCATCTGGCAGTGAAAATTTGAAATTATACGCCTTTTAAATTTGGGACATGTTCATTGATACTTTCCAGAATGAATCCTAGTTCTTGTTTCACCTTACTTTTTGAGCATAAATATATCGAATGCTTTTTTTATGGCAGAGGCCGGCCCGATGAAAATTACGCGATCATCAACCTCGATATGGGTAGCGCCCCGCGGAACCACAAATTGGTTATCCCTGATTATCGCGGCAATCAAGGACCCTTTCGGTATATCAATATCCCGGATGAGTTCTCCATTTACCTTCGCATTTTCAGGCACGCTTACTTCCAAAAGGCTTGCTGCTCCTATTCCGAATTCGAAAAGTTGCGCTAAAACGGGGTTATCAAGAATATTCTCAACCATAGCTGCAGTCGCCCAGGGTGCGTTTACCACCACGACGTGGTTCTGCTCCAGGAGCTGCGTGTACTCGTGATTTTGGACAATTGCGATGACTTTTTCAAGGTTTAACTGTCTGGCTTGTAGGGCCGCAATTACATTGCGGCCATCATCTTCAAAGGCAGCGATGACGACATCAATATTATCAATGCCTACCTGTCCCAATAATTCCTTCTTTGTGCCGTCTCCCTGGTAAATTGGAACATTGTAGCGGTGTTCGAGTTCCTTACATAGAGTCTCGTCCTCTTCGATGAAGGTTACCTGGTGTTCCGCTGAGCGAAACATCATCTGATACTCATCTTTTGCCAAGAGCCGATCAGCTATATTTTGGCCCTGTTTTCCTCCACTTATAATGAGCACTCGCATACGCATTCTCCTTAATTTATAAATAAACAATTTCAAGGATTTTACATAAAATTTTGCCAGTTTGGAAACTTCAGCGCGGTTATCGGAATTGAAAAGATAGATTGCGCTTCCAACCAGTGTCAGAACCCCGCCAAGAACGAAACTTCTGAATTCCAGTGCCGGAACGAACATCCAAGTCGTAATAACGCCCAGGATAGGTATCCAAGGAAAAAACATGGTTTGAAACGGGCGTCTCAAATTCGGCATTTTTTTGTGCAATGGAATCACCGCATAGTTAATTATCCCGAGTCCCATCAGATAGCCGAAATCACTCAAAGAGGCCACAAATTTCACGATGCCGGAGGAGCTGAAGACAATCACAACCAAGGCACAAATAAAAAGAGCGATATGTGGCGTCTGGAATTTTGGATGCAACTTGGAGAAAAAGTAGGGAAAATGTTTATCGCGCCCCAATGCGTATAAAATGCGGGCGCTGGCGCCCAATGTCACAC
>WOR8_10000495_pt1 | contig 44793 bp, 38 predicted proteins | sample DeeMarSeWOR38_10_FD_19890 | JGI IMG/M metagenome (IMG submission 19890)
GACAATGGGCCCTAAAAAATGCTCGTCGGAGCCCATGATATTTTTTTGCGGGTTACCGGCTGCTCAATTATGTTGTTTCAATCATTATGTCTAAAATATACCGACTGCCATCGGTTACTTCGTAAGTTTCACCACCAAAAAGCCCGCATTTTTACGCCGGATAAATAGGTTGACGGATTCGCCTGAAGCCACCTGGCTCAATATTTCTTGATAATCCGTTACCGTCTCTATCGGCCGACGATTAATTTCTTTAATAATATCACCGACTCGGATATCTGCTTCTTCTCCTTTGCTGTCGCTTTCTATTTCGGTGACAATCACACCGGACCTTTCGGCAATATTTAAGCGTTCGGCAATTTCAGGAGTTATATTCGATACATGAATACCGAATTCTTCCGCCTGTTCTTTCCGCGGTTCCCGTGCAACCAGCTTTGTCTCATCACGTTTGACAATTTTGACCGTAACTGTTTTTTCGTTTCCATCACGTAATATTTTTATTTTGGCGGTTTCACCGACGGGTATTCCGGCGATCATGCTGGTCAGTTGCCGACTGGTTTTAATCTTCTCGCCGTTTACCTCGAGAATAATGTCCTTTGGTTTTATTCCGGCCTTGTCCGCCGGATCACCTTCAAAAACATCGGCGACAAATACGCCCTTTTTGCTCTCAATTCCATAGTATTCGGCCATATCCTGGCTCAAATCCTGAATCGCAACCCCAAGCCATCCACGGGTGACTTCTCCTTCAGCTTTGAGCGCCATGATAATTCCTTTGGCGAGGTTAACCGGAATGGCAAAACCAATCCCCTGACCGGTCGCAACAATGGCTGTGTTGATCCCGACCACCTCTCCGTTCAAATTGAGAAGGGGTCCCCCGCTGTTACCGGGATTGATGGAGGCATCGGTTTGAATGAAATCATCATAGGGCCCCGAACCGATAACCCGGCCTTTGGCACTGACGATTCCTGCGGTAACGGTGTGTTCAAGCCCAAAAGGGCTGCCGATGGCCACAACCCACTGCCCGACCTTTAGTTCATCGGAGTCTCCCAGTTTTAAGGTCGGAAGATCCTGGCCTGAAGATATTTTTAACAGGGCAATGTCCGTATTGGGATCCCGCCCAACGATCTTTGCATCGAATTCGCGTTCATCTTTGAGTTTGACCTTTATTTGGTCTGCATCTTCGATAACATGGTTGTTCGTCACGACAAAACCATCCTCATCAATGATGAATCCGGATCCGAGGCTGGGCTGTTTGAATTCCCGCTGCATGTCTTCGCCGAAAAAGCGTTCAAAAAAGTCCTTAAAAGGGCCTTTTCTGTCCCAGGGGTCGCGCTGGAATTGGCGAAAAACAGGTCCCCCGCCTTTGATCGTCTTCACGGTGCGGATATTGACGACCGCAGGACTTGCCATCTCCGCCAATTGGTTGAAGCTGGCGGGGGCGTTGAAATACTCGATCGATTTGGCAGACGCAATCGGACCGACAGCGTAATTAGTGAGCAGCCATATCGCCCCGATTAAAAACGAGGTGAGGAAAATAAACTTACGTCTTGATAATTTTGCATGCATTTCGCTGGTCCCCATAAATATATCTCTCCTTTCAAATAGGGTAAAACACTCACCCGGATCAAATTAAACGTGATGACATGACCACCTAAAATAAGGTTTGGTAATAAAAAGTCTGTTTTTTAATCAGTCAGGTTACAAACCACCTAAAACCTGAGGCACGTATATTATCAGAAGCATGCGAATGAATTCAACAATCAATATTTTAACAGGCGGCATCCCTTGCAAACACTCAATTTATGTATTAAACTTTTTAAAAAACAGCGTCGGGTGTCATTGAATTCACCGATAACGGATAACCTAATAATAAATCTATTTTTTATTTTTTCCATAGTTTAGCAAAAAAATTGCGGAATTCTGTTCTGGTTGCTTTCGAGGAAACAATTTTCGTTTTGCCTGCCCATTACGCCATGTCAGAACGTTTTCAACTTTCATCAAATCAAAAGAAAGCCATGTTCGCACTTGACACCGTTGCCCTGTTTTTTTATAGCCACATGCCCAAAGACCAATTTCTCGGAAAAGCATGGTTAAGACCATCAATGTCTAATTGAGACATACCTAAAAAGGGAGATCCGAAATGATTCATGTCGAAAATCTGACCAAATATTACAGCCAACTATGCGCCGTGGATCAGATCAATTTCGATATTCAAAAAGGCGAAATTCTGGGGCTGCTGGGCCCGAATGGCGCCGGTAAAACCACCACCCTGCGGATGCTGACCGGCTATCTCCAACCCAGCTCGGGCAGCATCAGCATTAAAGGCTTAAGCATTGACAAACATGTATTGGAAATCAAGAAACTTTTAGGCTATCTGCCGGAATCTGCCCCGCTATACCATGATATGCTGGTTTTTGATTACCTGAAATATGTAGCTGCCATCCGGGAAATTGATCGGGGACAACAGCTTGCACGTATTCGCCAGTTGGCCGATCTTTGCGGCATCAATGAAGTTATGAGCCAGCCGATTGGCGAACTTTCCAAGGGTTACAAACAGCGCGTGGGCCTGGCCCACGCCATGATGAACGACCCTGAAGTTTTGATTCTCGATGAACCGACCTCCGGTCTGGACCCCAACCAGATTGTCGAAATTCGAAAAATCATCAAAGAAATCGGAAAAGAAAAAACCATCATCATTTCAACTCACATTCTGAGTGAAGCCGAAGCAACTTGCGATCGGATCGTCATTATCAATCAAGGCCAAATTGTTGCTGACGGCAGCACCGAAAATCTGAAGCAGTCCTTGAGCAGCAAAAATATTATACATCTTTGCCTCCAGGATGCAGATTTTAAAGTCGTGGAAGCAAACCTGAGCGCCCTTGAGGGCGTTGAAAGTGTTGTCAAAATTAGGGAAACCGATTCCGAATTAGATGTCAGCCTCGCCTGCCAGTCGGCAGGTGACCTGCGCCCGGTCGTCTATCGAAAGATAAAGGAAACCGATTGGGTTCTATTGGATTTTCATCAGGAAACCCAGACACTGGAAAACATTTTCCGCGAGCTTACCAAGGAGAGCTAACATGCGCCAGGCGGCCCATATTTTCCAAAAAGAATTTAATTCTTATTTCGTATCCCCGATTGCCTATATCGTCATTTCGATATTTCTTCTGGTAACCGGCTGGTTCTTTTTCGCAACATTCTTCCTTTTCAACCAGGCGAATCTGCGCACTTTCTATGCACTGTTGCCGGTCGTTTTTGCTTTCGTCATCCCGGCAATCACCATGCGATTGATATCCGAAGAATTAAACGTTGGTTCTGATGAGATTTTGCTCACCATGCCGGTGACCCATGGTGATGTGGTTCTCGGAAAATTTCTCGCCAGTGTTGCGCTTATCATTGCCATGCTGATCCCGACACTTGCTTATCCGCTGACCATCTCCTTCATGGGGCAATTGGACTGGGGACCCGTTGTGGGCGGGTACATCGGTGCGGTTTTTCTGGGTGCCGCTTTTTCAGCCGTCGGCCTGTTCGCCTCGGCGCTCACCCGCAACCAGATCATTGCCTTCATCATCGGACTGGCGATCTGTTTTACGCTGACCCTGATCGACAAAATGCTTTTCTTTCTTCCCCAGTCGTTGCTGGGAATTTTTTCGTACCTGGGTGCTGATTTTCATTTTCAAAACATTGCCAAAGGCATTATTGATTCTCGAGATATTCTGTATTTTGCAAGCATCAGCTTTTTAGGCCTTTACGGGGCCCATCTCGCCCTGCACCATAAACATTAAGGAGCAAGAAATGTTGTCGAAAAAAGGCTCGGAAAAATATTTTAAATTTTTAATATATCTCATCATCGTTGCACTGGTGAACGTTGCAGGCATCACGCTTTTCTTCCGACTGGATCTGACCGCTAATAAAGTGTATTCGATTTCTGAAGCCAGCAGGAAAGTGGTATCCACCCTGTCCGAACCTTTGACGGTGAAGGTTTTTTTCACAAAAAACCTGCCGGCTCCCCACAATAACACCGAGCGCTACCTTCATGACCTGCTGGAAGAATATAGCATCTATGCCAGTCGTCATTTTAACTATCAATTTTATGACGTGAGTACAGAAGAAGGTGAATTGTCCGAAAAGACAAGGGAAAATCAAAAGCTGGCAAATGATTACGGAATCCATCCGGTTCAAATTCAGGCCATTGAAAAAGATCGAAGGGCTGGAATATAAGATGACGACCGCCATCCAGAAGCTAAACAATAAAATAAGTGCACTGCTGCGCTTGCAGGATAAAATACGCATCAGGCTCTATTTGTCCTCTTCCCTTTACCAAATGGCCCCCTACATCGGCCTCAAGAATATTTCTGAAATTCCCGACGCGCTGGAAAGAATTGTTCAAGAGCTAAACCGGAAGACCTATAATAAACTCGAATACGAACATTTAGATCCGTCTACGGATGAAGATCAGGAACGTCTCGCTAAAAAGTATGACATCATGACCGTAAAATGGCCGGCACTGGCCAAAGGTGCGGTCCCTCCCGGCAAAGGATCCATCGGTCTGGTAATGGAGTTTGGGGAACGGGCTTTGGTTACCCGCCTGCTGCAGGTAATGCGGATTCCGCTTCTCGGCACCCAGTACCAGTTGATGGACCTGAAAGATGTCCAGAATACCATTGAAAAAAATGTTGAAGCCCTCATCGATATAAATGAAGACCTGGGATATCTGGCGGATCACGGAACATTGAATTTCAGCGGCACCGCGCCCATGAGTCAGGCCGCCATACAACGGCAGGAGACGCTGATGAATTTTCGATCATTGATCTCAGAAAATTACAGCTTAAAGCAGATCAATCTTGAAAAGGAATCCATTCCCGATAATCTCAAGTCTATGGTTATCGCCCGGCCCACCCTGCCCTTTTCCGATTACGAACTGTTTCAGATCGATCAGTTTTTGATGAAGGGCAAAAATCTGGTCTTATTTCTCGATCGCTTCATGGAAATGCGGCCCGGCAATCAGCAGGGTGGAAACATCGGCGGCCAGCAGCCGGTCTATGTCCCCCTGGATACCGGACTCGAAAAGCTTTTGGACCATTACGGGATTCGGATTAAAAAATCCTATGTCATGGACGAAAATTGTTTTCGCCAGACGCTTCCGGCAGAGCTCGGCGGTGGCGAGCGGCCGATTTATTTTGCCCCGATTATCAAAAGCCGGTTTATCAACAACGAACTGGATTTTATGAAAAACATCAAGGGCATGATCGCCTTAAGGGTATCTCCCCTGGAATTGGATCCGGAACGCGCAACCGGCAATGGTCTGAAAGCAACCCGATTGGTTGCTTCCTCGGAAAAATCATGGGAAATGAGCGGACGAATTACATTGAATCCGATGTTCATCCAGCCGCCGTCCTCAAGCGATGATATGCAGAGCCAACCGCTGGCCTACATTCTTGCGGGCGAATTTCCGAGTTACTTTGCCGGCAAGCCCATCCCGGTAAAAGAAATCGATGAAAAAGAATCAGAGAATAAAGATAACGCGGCTGCCAAACAACCCCCGCCAAATGAAGCAACCGTTGCAGAAAAGCAATCGGAAATCGATATGTCTAAAATCGTAACCGCCGGCCAATTTGTCGCCAAAGGCAAACCCGCCAAAATCTTTCTGATGGCCTCAGCGGATATGCTCAAGGACAACATCCTGGACGCCAGCGGCAGGGGACCCAATGCGACATACATACTGAATGTCATCGATTACTTAAATGGACGCGAAGATATTGCGGTCATGCGCGGAAAAGAGCAGCGCTTCAACCCGCTGAATGATACCAAAGCCGGGACAAAAACTTTTGTCAAAACATTAAATATCATCGGCCTGCCGGCCTTTGTCGTTCTTTTCGGCATCCTCGTGTGGTTTCGCCGGCATGCCCGCAAGAAAAATATCCAGATGATGTTTCATAAATAAAATGGGGAATTGTGTTTGGTGTTTGGTGTTCGCTCTGTTTTCTAAACACAAAATACTAAATACAAAACACGCTAGTTAAATGCTGAAAAAATCCTTTCGTGAAAATATTGATCCATAAGAAAGCTTAAACTTATCTAAGGAACCGGGCATGAAGATTAGAAAAGAGTATATCATCCTTATTCTCATCATTGTCGGGTTGTCGGCTTATCTGTTAATGCGCAGCTCCGATCGCAGCCATTATCAGCTGCCTCAGATCGAAGGCCTGGAACAAAAGCAGATTACCAAAATTGAAATTTCAAAGGAAGGCAGATCTATTGTACTGAATAAAAGGGACAACAACTGGTACCTTGATCCGCCCGGATATCTCGCCGACGCAAACAAGGTGAACGGCATGCTCAACGTGTTTGAAACCCTTGCACTCACGGCCCTGGTCTCCGAATCAAAGGATTATGTCCGCTACGATTTGCAAGATGGGAAAAAAATCTCTGTTAAAGCCTGGCAGGATGATTCATTAAAACGAAATTTAGATATCGGAAAAGCCGCTTCATCGTTCCGACATACCTTTGTCAAGCTAGCTGATGACAGCCGTGTCTTCCACGCCCGGGACAATTTCAGAGACAAGTTTGACCTTACCGAAGACAATCTGCGGGATAAAAGCGTGTTGTCTTTTAAGGTCACAGACATTCAGGAAATTCAAATTGCCAGGGATCAAACCGCTCTTAAATTGTCGCGCACGCAGATTCCGGTCGAGTTTGCTAAATCTGAGCAGGAACAAACGAAAGACTCAGCAGCGGAGCCTGTGAAACCCGGCTGGCAAAGCCCGGATGGCAAACAGGGCGACACCCTTAGCCTCAACCGCCTGCTGACGACTCTTTCCAAACTGAGCTGTGACACCTATATTAATGACCGCAATAAAGATACGTTTTCAGATCCGATATACACGGTCAAATTAAAGGGGCTCCAGGATCACCGGCTGGATATTTTTGCCAAACTTCAAAAGGAGGATAAAAGCTATCCGGCCGTCGCCTCTGCCAACGATTATCCATTCTTCCTGTCCGACAGCAAAGCGCAGCAAATCATGAAAGATCCCGAAGCGCTGCTCAAAAAGCCCGAATCGGATGTCAAAACATCCGAGCCGCCAAAGGCCCAATAATCGGAAGGTTGGAGCTATCTGCATATCAGAAAGACACAAAAAAGGCAGCGCCATTTTTGACTCTGCCCCGTCTGTCTTTGTAAGTTTGTTTAGCTTACTTTTTGAAACATTTTTTTCGCCCAAAACCTGCAAGACTCACCAAACCGGCACCCAGAAGGAGCAGGGTGGCAGGTTCCGGAGTGGGTATAATTTCATTATTTTCGCCACCGTAGTTTGTAAAGCTGCCACTTAAAATTGACGAATTGCTCATATCAACCTGCCATACTTCTGAAATATGTGAAACAGCGGAATACGCATTAATCTCCAAAAGGCTATCGTTTTCCAGATCCAGATCCAGATCGAGCGAAAACTCAAAAAATCGGTTTTGACCTTTTATGCCGTTTCCAACTTTTGATCCGATTAAAGTGTCATTTAAAAAGGCCTGGATAATTATTTTATCCTCTTTCTCCCAGCCATAGGCGCCGGGAGTGTTGTCCCACACTTTTCCGCTGAGACTATATTTTAAATCGTATTGTCCCGCCGTCAGAGTAATGCCGCCACCGGTCAACGTATAGACTTCACCGTCGTGCCATATATTATCAGGTATCAAACCGCTGCCATCTTCCTTCAATTCGAATAGAGTTGCCTGGACTCCGACTGCGGCAACAAAATTTAATATAACGACCGCCAGAAAACCTAAGAGAAATCTTTTCATAATTTATTTTCTCCCAAAATAACTTTATGCAACCTCTTAAACGCAAAAATGGTGCCAATCAGTTCAATATTTTATTTTATAATAATTTAAAATGGTTATAAAATATCTGCCTAGCATATATAAAAAATAAGAATGGTAAGCTGTGGCATGAAATCAATAATATTGGGAGAGAATTTTCCTAATACAAAAGGATTAGAAAACTTACCGAAAAGGATATTTTGAAATGTAATAAACAGAGGTGGCCATTCATAGATGGAGAATCGTTGTATCTAACAAAAAAAAATTATCGGAGCTGGCGATATATTGAGAGTGCTGCAACTTTGTCAATTTTACAGATATGCGAAAATATCACAACATTTTCATGGCCTAAAAAACTTTTAATAAATTGGAGATATGTAAGGTTTTAGGCCTGCAAAGAAGCCCTTGTTAGGTAAACCAGGTGCTTTATATATTTGCTGCAACGATGCAGCGTTTCAAAGGAAAGTGGACAGATTTAGTATGTCAGAAAAAACAATTAGGCCTACTGATTTTAACGAATCGTATTTTGTCAATTTCAAAGATCTGACTCCTTTTCACATAATCGATCTTACTTGGACCTATTCTTGATTATTTGTTCCCTAATTTTCCATGTTGGTCCAATTTTTAACATTTTGGTTGAGCAACTAAGCTTAATAAATTCCTCTCCGGTTTCGAGATCCTCAATGAAAATAAAACATTTAACATGAGCTGTGTCAGCTTCCTTTTCGATGTTGATAGGGTATGTGGCAATTAGAGACCATTTCTTTTCATTTTCTTGTCTCCAATTTTCGATTTCCTTCAACCCTTTGAATTTATGCATATGTCCTGTCCGACCGTCTTCCTGCTTTTATATCGCATTATTTGTAAAAATCTCCTTATTAACTTCAGTTTGATGTAAACTTAGTGATTTTTGTAAAACGGATAAAATATCTTCATGTTTTTCAAGCCAAGCTTTCTTATCATACCTCGGGTCTAATTCTATGGCCTTGTTGAGATCAGAGGTGGCTTTTTCCAATTGGCCTTTTAACGCATAGGCAAGCCCTCGATTATGGTAGGCATCAGCATTCCTTGGGTTTATCTCTATCGCTTCACTGAAGAGGGCGATGGCTTGATCATACTGACCCTCTCTAAGTAAACCAGTGCCTTGATTAAATAGTTCATCCGATTCGGCAATTTCACATCCAATTAAAATAGTAAGTATAAGACATATTTTAGGGATTATCCGAAAGAATGATTTCATGACACTCCCCCTCTTGTTTATTTGCAATAACCTTTTCTTTTAGCCGACTCATAGGGTTCACATGACCCTAATTTACAAGCCCGTTTCCAATCAGAGCATGCTTTTTCGTACTGGCCTTTGTGATAATAAGCGTATGCCCGATTATGGTAAGACCCGGCGAACTTCTGATTTACCTCTATGGCCATGGTGTAATCAGCAATGGCCCCGTCAAGGTCCTTGTATTTGCGCCGCTTTATATGTCCTCGGCAGTTGTAGGCCTCTGGGTAGCCCGGATTAATTTCGATGGCTTTTGTGAAATCAGCAATGGCTTTGTCGTACCGGCGTTTGTAATAATAAGCACGCCCCCGAAAATAATAGGCCTCGGCATATCTTGGCTCTATTTCTATTGCTTTATCAAAGTAGGCGATGCCTCGATCGTAATTACCCACTCCACCGAAAGCAATGCCCCGATTTAATAAGGTCGCCGGATCGGTTTCATATATTTCTTCAGTTGCTGCATTTCCAGATAGAATAGTCAGTAGAAGAAATATTTTAAACATGATCCAGAGGAATAATTTCATGGCATCCCTCCCAATAGTCTGCATTTTAGGGAGTTTAAAACCACTTTGTCACCAATTTCGTTTGGTGTATCTTCAGGGGGTGATATATATGAAAAATATCGTTAAATATCATCACATTTTTTTCTGTCGCATTATTTTACGTCTTGTCCTTATCAAAAGGAAACCAATCATGAAAAAGAACGTGCCATAAAGGAAAAGAACCGTTGGCATTACGACAAGATTTCTGAAATCTCCTATCCTTGCGTTTTCAGGGTTTTCAGGATCGTAAAACACCGTTATTCTTTCGTCTTCACTGTAAGCTGGCGGATATAAACTTTCTGAGGAGATGAATTCAAAACGACGTTCTGTAGTCTCTTCCCGGAATACTACTTTTGTAGCACAAAAAACATGGTGTTCTGAGCTGTCAGTTGGAATTGGAACAACTTCGATGACAGTGCCTGGCACACTTTTAGCTTTCGCAAAAAATAATAGATTTTCGAGAAATAAGCCGGCACTATAGACTAAAAAAAATATGCTACCGATAAAAAAGATCCTCAAAACCAGCTGATTGGCATTTCCTTGTGACCGATTCAAATTAGTCTCCGCCAACCTCGAAGAGATACATTGACTCTCGCTGTAATAGTAAAATACGTTGCAATAAATTAAATGCTATCTATCGTGTATTATCAATATTACAAAATTACTTTAGTGAAACGGCAAGGAGGCCTGTGAAGTGGAAAATGTGCAGGATATTAGTTGATTTAAACTGAATGTCGGAAGCAAAAAGATAATTTAGATTGCTCAGATCTGTCTGATCGATTGCTTTAAGCGTCTGAATTGAGTCATTAAGCCTTCGCGCCCCTTTCCCTTGATTATTTCCTGTTGAAATGCTTTCGGAAGAAAGTTCGTATCCGTGCATTCCAGAACGGCTGCCAGCTGCTGCAGTTTTTTTTCATCCGTCTCCGCCGTCGGTATGAATTTGTCAATTGCGGATTGTAGATGCTCCTGTTCCACCCGTTCGGCACCATTTAGTAACGCAAACCTTTTCGCACGGGTTACGATTCCTTCAATGTCAGCACCGCTTAATTTAAGATCTTTGGGAATTTCAGGGATATCATCCGTGGTAATGGCAATCTCGTTTTTTCTGGCCATAGCCAAAAACATGCTCTGGATATCTTCGGGGTTGTCGGGTATCAATAGGGGTATATGCACTTCGCAGCGACCCTGCCGCTTTAAGTCGATCGGCAGAAGATCCGGGCGGCAGGTCAGCAGAAACCAGATTATTTTTCCGCGATAGGCGGTATCGCCCATCTGGGTTGCAAACTGGCCAAACACCCGACCGGAGGTACCGCTGTCCCCTTCCATCTCGCGGTCGCCGAGCATGGCATCCGCCTCATCTATCACCACCGCAATAGGCCCCATCGCCCGCAGCACTTTAAAGATCTTCTCCAGGTTTCCTTCGGTCTCGCCGACATACTTGGACCGGAAGTTTAAAAGCTTCATACAGGGGATGCCCATCGAGCCGGCATAACATTCAGCCAGAAAGGTCTTGCCCGTCCCGACGGGCCCGCAAAACAGATATCCCATCGGTACGGCATCCAGCCTGCCTTTTTTAATGAGACCCACATCCTCGTAAAGCCTTTTTTTAGCGGCTTCGTGACTCACGACCAAATCCAATGTGTGTTTGGGCTCGATAAATTCCACAAGCCCTTCACATTGGCTCTCGATCATACGTTTCTTGTAACCCTTAAGATCGCTATCGGAAATGCGCTTGCCCGTGCGGACGGCTCGATTTATGAGCCCCTGAATCTGAATCAGGTTTAGACCCGGTGTCATCATCGACAATTCAGCTTTATTAAAATCACATATTTTATCAAATGCTTCTTCAGACGCCATCCATTCGATGAATGCCAGGCGCTCTTCCTGAGCCGGGAAGGGTATTTCGATATTCGTCGTATGCGCGTTTTGAACCAGGGAAGCATTTAAATCATTCAGGCGCTCGGATATGAGGCAGAAGGCAAACGAAACCTGTTTGAAATAAGGGCTTTTCGCCCAGTTATGCAAAGTAGCTAAATGGGAGGCTAATTCGCGGGAGGTGTATGATACGGAAGTCGAAGGAATGAGGAACTGGGCGTAATCAAAAATAATCGCAACCGAAGGCCGGTCAGTTTCAAGCATCAGAACGCGCTCTAAAAACCTGTCCAGCAATCCCAGGACAATGGTAGGTTCGCGTCTGGATTTAAGCTCTTCGGCTGACCCCAAAAAGCGCTCTATTTTATGATTAATTTTAGTAAGCTTCGATGGACTGCTGGCAATAGCACGGGGGCCGCGCACCTGATCGTAATACAGCACGATATCCCATACGCCGAAAACCTGAGTTGCAAGAAACTCAGGCAACATCGCATAAGCGGTCCCGGTTTTCTTTTTTATGGGAATTATATCGTTTACATTGCCGTGCAATATAAATGTCTGAGAAGATCCCCCCAGGTGGGCGTCCCATATATATTGTACCCAGTCCGGTAAATTTTTTATCGATTCAGGAAATACTTCTTTCAACAAAAGGGGTTTCCTTCATGTTTAGATCCACCAATAGATCGGGGGGTTCTTCGTCCTGCGAAGATAATCCCGTAATGAAATCCAACTCGTCCATGGTCCGCTCGGCCTTCTCGACGGATGAAGAAACCACCGAAATTTCATTGGTGATCAAATTGGGATCCTGTTGATTTATGCCCATCTCTGCAAGGCTTGCAATTTTTGAATATAATCGTTCCAATTCCAGTCCGATAAATTCATAGTTTTCTGTTGAAATACGATAGTTTTTTAACCGTTTTTGACATGTTTTCAGGGTGTCCATAAGTGACTCGCGGCGTACAGCCTCAGATTCACTATCACTATCCTCCGGCCCCATGGCTTCCAGTCTCTCTTTTGCGCGTTTCATGCGCATCTGGATCTCATTCACGTTTATGGCTTTAAAGTAAGATTCTAGAGCGTTTTTGGAATACAGGAGTTTTAGATACATCCACAAAAGGCGATTGATACTTTTAACCTGCACATCCGAAATAACCTCTAATTCTGTTTTTATGGTACCTTTTATTCGGTCCGCAATATGACGTAATTCAAGACAAAGGTCCTTTAGCCGTTCGTATCGGCCGCGATCTTCATTGTCCAGGGCGGTAAGAATCTCGTTGAGCCTGGCGCTCGATGAAGATGAAGATCGTATCGTCTCTTCGTTTTTTCGCTCAGCCGCAATGACAGCATCCTGAAAACGAGAATTTGAGGAAAGCCCGGCCAGATATATCAATTCCAGAGCAGCGACCACCGGCAGGACCACATCGGGATAACCCGAAATAAATGCAACCGCTGCACCGGTCGCCACCCCTAAAAGGTTCCAGTGATATAAAAAAGCCTTTTTAATATACTTTAACAAGCCCTCACCTCTTCACCCGATTTGTTTTTATCTCCGTTCATTAAAAAATAAATCAGGTATCGAATAGACCATTTGATTTTAAAAGATCAATACACGCCCTATTGTTCTGCCGAAATATTTAGATAGATTTTCTCGATTGACTTAGGGTCTGCCGAGTAAATGCTTCCGCCTGTTCTGTCAGCCATTCGTCCCAGTATTATTTTATTCGCCGCATCGCCGAAGGCGATTGGGAATATTTTTATGCCTTCGGATTCCGGCTGTGCCGGAAGTCGAGTCGCAAAAAGCTGATTTTCGGTTATACTGCTGTCGGTATCCTCACCATCTGAAAGGAGCACAATTCCGTATAGCCGATTAATCCCTGCCTTTTCGTTCTTCTGCTTTTGGTATTCCATCATCTTCAGGGCGTGATCAACCGAATCGTAAAGCGCTGTTCCGCCTCCTGAAATCAAATTTTCGATGGTAACCGGTAAGGTTTCACTTATATTTTTAACGAGGGTCAGCGGCGATAACTGCGACATGTTATTGTTAAATGTGGTAACCCCAACGATGTCATTCGGGTCAAATCGTTTTAAAAAAGCAGCCGTCGCTTTGGTTGCAGACCGAATTTTCTCTCCACGCATGCTGCCTGAAACGTCCAATAGCACCATTACGGTGGCCTTGCGCTTGGTTATCATAAACATGTCGATAATTGCCGAACTTACTTCGGAGCTCGGAATGGCCAGGGGAGGAACGGATTCTGTTGTTATTCTGGGGTCGGTTCCGTGTTCCAGGTCGAGCGGTGCCCGTATTGGAATCGAGCTGTCCAGCGGTCGAAGCAGATTGCGCGCAGCGGCTTCCTGCTGCGGCCTTTCCAGTAGAAAGTCCAGAAACATTTGCGCGGCTTCTGCCTGGTCATCGCTCACCCAACCCGACCTGTCCATAATACAATAGGGATGGCTGCTCCAAAATGTGCCCTCTTCGGGAAAAATAAAGGCAACCGGGAATCGCAACTCACTTGCGCGTTCAAGATTGAGGCGAACGGTTCCTTCTTCAAATGCCGATACGGCATGAAGGAAACTGGGACCATGTTCAGCCATCATACTTAATAGATTTGTAGAGATCATCCCATACTTCGACGTATTTTGAGCCAGCTTTTCGAAAGCAGCCTTAACATCCGGCTCATAAATATCAGCCGCAGACAGTTCCGCTGTTTTTCCTGATATCCCGTAGCTGAACGCCGACAGAAACAGCATGCCGGCACTTGAATAAAGGGGATGGGGATGACCGATTTGGAGCTTGCCCCACTCCGGATGCCCGTATCGGGCCCAACCCTTGGGATCAGCTGCCAGCTCCACAATTGTCTTGAATCCGACAGGCTTGTCCGGCCAGCCAAGGGATTCGGCCATGGGGCGCCACATGGCGATCCCGATCGGGCTATAAACGCTTGGCCGGCACTCCAGGGAAATCGCCGATTGGTTTGTGCGCTCCTTCCATTTTTCTCTGAACTGTTCAACCCAGGATACAGCGCCCGGACTCCAGACAACCGGTTTCAGTTCACCGGCTAAAATTTGTAGCATCGAACCGCCGGAAAGAACGCCTTTTTCCTTTGGATCTACGATTATTTGAGAGCCTTTACTGGTCATTTTGCCCAGGTCATTGAATCTTTTGGACATTTCTACCATCCAGCTCTGTTTGGTAACGGAGGATGCGATATCGACAACAACTTTCCCGCGCGGTGGTTTGGGTTTTATCTCTGTAATTGTTTTCGTCGGGGGTTTCCCACCAGGCGGTTGTGGTTGAGGTTTGTCAAAAATCCCTGCCCGATATAGGGAATATCCAATGAGGCCTATGACGATCACGAAAACAACGATCCAAAAACCGGGTTTGGGCTTGCCTGCCATAATGTCCTCCCATGGAAAATGAATGCGTGTTTATTTGCTGTTTTGTTTTACGGATTCTCTGGTAATTTGTTGTTCGCTGTCTTCCTCGGGACCGAGTTTTTGCTTTTCAGTTTTGATTTCAGCGGTCTCGGGTGTTTTTAAGCCCATATCCACTTCAAACTGTGTGAGTAAATCCTCAGCCAGAGATTCTTCCATGGCCTTTTCAGCGCGGATTTCTTCCAGACCTCTCTCGGACAGATCAGCTGCGACGCGCACCTTCCCCCTGTTTAGATCTATCTTGTCATGAATGATCTGCTCTATCTGGCCGAAATCAGTCGTCAAATCAAAATCAAACGCCTGACTCAAACGTGCCATTTCAGCTTCGGCTTTCGACATTTTCAGCTCTGCCTGATATTTTTTTATTTTCTCCTGGACTTTCGCCAGGCTCTTTGAGGAGTGCTTGATCTTTTCCACGTTATTCCCATAAGCAGCCTCATGCATCTTAAGTTGTTCCCGGCTTTCAATGAGTTCCTGCCGCGTCTCCTGAAGCTGAATCGCCAGCTGCCCTGCGGTTTGCCTGTCCTCGGTTTTTAAATATGCCTTAATCTTGGATGTCAGCATCTGTGCTTTTTTCTCTAATTGGGCCACTTGACGGGATACTCTTTCCACCAATCCCCGGTATTCTTCCAACCCTTTTCGTCCCTCCTTCAATTGCTCTACCGACCGGTCATATTCGAGCTGCATCTGGGCTATCGGATCCCGGGTCCAGAAATAATTAGCCAACTTATTAAGCTGGGCATGTATGACATTCCATAATTTCCACATTTTAAGACTCCTTTGGTTCGAGAATTTTACGTAATCGACAAGATGATGCGATTATTGACCTATTTCTAAATCCAGACGGATCCATAAATAAAAAAGCCGAACCACAACTAATGCGACCTTGGAGATATCACTCAGAGCAGCCCGGCTATACCATTCAAATATGTCTATTATTTACTCGAAAATCGCCATAACAATCCAGATCAGAGTCTTTTTAACCCCATCTCATGATGGACCTGTTCGTGTCATGGAACTCAAAATAAAAACCCCAAGAGGATATACGGTCCCCTTGAGGTTTTATAATGGTATCTTCAAAAGCCCTATTTTCATAAACCGTTTCATAACCTGTTGATCCCCGAAAATTTGGTTGTTGATATTACAGGCCAAAGAAACGACAACATCTGCAACTTGAAAATGGAGCAGCTCGATCAAAATCCAGCAGAAAAGAAGATGATTCGCAAAGAAGATAGGCCTCCCTTCAAATTTAGATCCGGAATACCGGATTCACGTGAAAGCTTTGTGCGCGGGAGGTTAATAGAAAAAATATATTAGATGGACATTTCTGTCAAGCATTATGAAGAATTTCAAGTAAATGTTTAATATATCTCTCTGTGTATGTGAAAAACCCTTTGTATTACCCTAAAGAAATATAATAATATTTAAATTTTGGGGGATTGCCGCCAACATCATACCGATCGACCGATTCGACTGATTCTCGTTTCAACAAAGCCGGTTCGCTCAGCGGCTGTCAATTCTCCGTTAATTACGCTTATGAGTTTTTCAGCAACCCAACGGGCAGCTTCATAAAGGCTTATTTCTTCTGTTATGACCGGACTAAGGTCCACGTCGACATGTTCGCCCATAAGCCGGACATATTTTGGATTGGCACAGACTTTTAACGTCGGCGCTAAAGGATGTCCAATCGGATTGACACTCCCCGTGGAAAACATCACAGCCTGGCATCCCCCGGCGACTAACGCGGTTAAGTTTTCCACCGCTGCGGCCGGAGCGTCCATGAACCACAAACCCGGTGCGGCTGGGGTCTCAGCGTATTCCAAAACACCTTTTATGGACGCGCTTCCGGATTTAGATATGGCACCCAGGGATTTTTCCTCGATGGTACTCAGGCCACCGGCGATATTGTCACTCGTTGGATTTACGCCGGTTAAGTCGACCCCCTGTTCCAGGGCGATTTCCTGATATTTTTTAATCGTTTTTACAAGGCGCTCGGCTTGTATGGGATCATCTACTCGTGCTTTCAGTAACTCTTCGCAGCCCAAACATTCTACGGGCTCCGAAAACACGGCAGTTCCGCCGCAATCAATCAAAGCGTCTGCAACCAGTCCCAGAGCTGGATTGGCAACAATTCCAGAGGTGGCATCAGAGCCACCGCATTCCAGACCGATGGTAAGCACATCCGGTGATATGGGCTCGTATGCTACTGCGGAAGCTTCTTCCAACATTTCGGCCAGATATTCTTGCCCACGTTCAAGAGCCCGGGTCATTCCGCCTTCAACGAGCAAGGACAGGCCTTGTACTTGCCCACCTGCCTTAACTGCCTGTTCTGAAATCCGAGCTGCACTTAAGGGTTCGAAAGAAACGACCAAGCAACCGGCCAAATTGGGGTGAGCCGCCAGGTTGCCCATGGTTCGGAGATAGAGTTCGAAATCTTTTCCCAGCTGGCCTCGGCCATAACTTGCTGTTAAACAGACCACTGAATCTGAGGTCTCAGATAAACACCGGGCCAGGGGATTGACGTTATCCGCAGCAGCCATGACCCCGACCAGATTACGGACACCCACACGCCCATTCGAACGCCGGTATCCGTAAAATTCTTCTTTAAAAAAGTCTTTATTTAAATGGCCTTTTCTCAAGTTTTACATCCAGCATACGGGCTAATTCGATCAGGTTTTGATAATGTCTATCTTCCAGAGGAATACCCTGACGAAGTCGCTCTCGCCTTAGTGCCCATCTTCGTTGGCCAGGATAACGCAGAGGTGCAACCCCTGGACCCAACGGCAGATCAACCACTCTCCGGATCAAATCCTGCAGGCGTTGAACAAAAGGTTCAGCACCCAAGCTATGCCTTAAATCTACCGCCAAAAAGAAGTGGGATACTTTTTCGGGAACATCCGGCGCGGTTTCTTTAGAGGAGACAAGGTCGGCATATGCGCCGCCGCTCAGCACTCCGATCAAAACCTCAAGGGCAAAGACCAGGGCAAATCCCTTTTGTCCGCCGAACGGAAGCAGGCTTCCCTGCAAAGCTGCAGTCGCATCGCGGGTATCCCGACCGGCTTCGTCCACCGCCCATCCCGGGGGTAAGGGAACACCCTTGGCGGCAGCTTCGGCTATCTTGGCTCTAGAGACGACGCTGGTGGCCATGTCGAATTCCATATACGCGTCTTTACCAATCGGCGCAGCCACAGCCAGCGGGTTGTTACTAAAGATGGGTCGCAGTCCCCCTGGTGGCGCAAGACAAACCTGCCCGTTGGAGCCGGCAAGCCCAACTTGACCGCGCGCAGCAATCCGGGTTGCGTAATAGCCGGCGAAACCAAAATGGTTGCTGTTGCGGACCAGGGCCACTGCAACCCCGTACTCGGCGGCCGCTTCTACAACTGCATCCGCTGCCAAAACCGATACATGATGGCCGACCCCGTTTTGTCCATCGACCATCAAGAGACCATGGTTCCCCTTAAAGACAGGAGTCGCCCGGCCATTCATACCACCGCTCGCGATACGGGAAAGATACGATTCAAGTCGACCCAGGCCGTGGGTTTCTACTCCACGAAGATGGGCTTCAGTGATATGGTCGGCCAAATGCTCCGCTGCACTGTCCGAACAACCGCCGGCGGCGGCCACCATCCGAATTGCATCTTTAAGCCAAGCGGCGGGCCATGTCCGCTTTTTTTCAGTTTCTTCAGTCCCGTGCTTATCCGCGCCGAGGCTGCCTAGGTTATGCGTGTGAACATGGTCGCCGGCATAAATATCTTTTTTCGTCTGGCCGAAAGACTGTCCATATTTGGAAAGCTTTGCACCAGCCGGAAAGTCAGCCCGGGCGATCTTGTGGCCGAAGGGGATATCTGCTCTGGCGGTAACGGACCCCAGCTTTTCGCCGGTGGCGCCGAGCTCGAAAACCACAACCTCGCCGGTCTGGACGTCTGCCAGCAAAACGCCAACGTCATCCTCGGCGGTCATTAGCGCTGCAATTTTACGCTTTAATCTATCCATTTCGAATTATCGGCTCGAGCGAGGGCAAAGGCTTTGGTGCCGGCATCGACCACCCCGGAATAGCGCGAGAAGAAAAGATAGCCATCTTCCGGTGCCACCAGCCGATCGGATACTTGAAGGGTTCGGAGGTCGACAACTTCTCCGAGGGTGGTTCCCGATTTGATCAATTTTCCCAGATCTGAAGGCTCTTGATACTCGGAGATTAAAAACCCACCTGATCGCGGATTAACCTCTACCCGGTCTTTGAAATTGAAAAGAAGCTGCCGGGGGGGGGTCGGGGGCCCTCCGGGCAACATTTCCAGAGCGGACATAATGCCTCTGAGTCCCTGGAGCATACCCTGCATATATTGATCGGTATGCTCGCGGCACAGGTAAACCCCACCCGCCTCCGCATTGCAGGTGGGCACCCCACGCGCATTCACGTAACTGGTGGCCGTCTTCGCCAGATTGTTGGCGTGAATAAACGGCGCACCAAAAACCCTGCAAAGGTTCAGGCACCGGTCTCTTAGATCTGTGTCGAGGCTGTCCTCGAAATCCGACCGGTTCTGCAGTCTGCCACCAGACCCGCCGCAATGAAAATCTACAAAGGCGTCGACGTGGTCCAGCAGGTTGTCCCGCAGCGCCAGGGCAATCTTGTGGGTCAGGTTGCCCTTCTCGTGGTTGCCCGGAAATACGGTGTGCAGATCCGTATCGCCATGCTGCTCCGGCGTCTGTCGGTCGAATACGGCAAGCGCCAATGGATTGGCTACCGGAATGACGGCTAACCGTCCGGCCAATTTTGCGGGATCAAGGGTATCCAAAAGCGATCTGTATACCATCGCCGTCAGGGCTTCATCACCGTGGATGCCGCCGATCATACCCAGGACAGGTCCGTCATTTCGCCCCGTAATCACATGCAGGCCCAGTTCAACCGGTCCGGAGAGGGCATTGGTGACCAAAAGCTTTTCATAGTGGCGTCCCTCTCCCCTGTCCAGCCATTCTGGCTTTCGTTGCTCAGTCATCTTTTTACAGTCTCCTTTTTGCTGATTACCGGTCCGCATAAAGACCGTCGCTGCTATTTTTCATTGCGTGTTGAAAGTAGTGTCGGTTTTCGCTTTTTCGGCTCGCCCTCTTTTAATCTCCCGCCGGATAACAAAGACGATCACCGCGGCGATCATCGCAAGAATGGTCAATGAAAGCGGCCGCTTTATAAAATAAAGCAGGAGAAACGTGTCGGCCATGGTGAGGCTGCTTCTGAACCCGTCCTCGGCAATGGGGCCCAGTATAATACCCAAAAGCATGGCGGCCGGAACGAAGTTTGTCTTGCGCATGAGGTAGCCCAGGATACCGAAAACCGTCATGGCCCAAACCTGAAACATGCTGTTGGTAATGGTATAGGCCCCGATAACGCAAAGGCTGAGGATGCAGGGGATCAAGATGGCCTTTGGAACCCGCACGACATTAATCATCACTCTTGACAGAAATGAAGCGAAGACGGCCATCAGAATGTTGGCGAGGATAAATCCCCAGAAAATTGGATAAACAATATCGGCCTGCTTGGTGAACAAACGCATCCCCGGCACCAGGCCGTGTATCATCAGGGCACCCAGCAGTATAGCCGCACTTTCGCTGCCGGGAATGCCGAAGACGAAAAGCGGAACGAGAGAAGACCCCGTTGTGGCATTGTTAGCCGCTTCGGCTGACGCAACGCCCCGCAGAAGCGCGCCATCGGAATGGAGATCACCCTTTTCCGAGCGCTTGGCTTCCCCGTAACTGATCCATTGGGCAATGTTTGCCCCCGCTCCTGGAAGAATACCGACGATGGTACCGACGAGATAAGATCGGGCGAAGGTCACCAGGCCGACTTCCCTGATTTCGCCAAGACGCGGCCAGATGTTCCAGCTTATTTTTTCGGTGCCTCCAGGGATAACACCTTTTCCCGGGTCCTCACTCAACACGAGCGCCTGCGAAAATGCGAACAGACCGATCATGGCCGGAACCAGCCCCAGTCCGGCTTCCAGGGGGTGAAAACCGAAACTGAATCTGAAAAATCCGGAATGCAGATCGATGCCGATGGTGGAGAAAAAAAGCCCGGCAAACCCGGAGATCAATCCCCTGAGAATGTTACCGGTGGAAATACTGCCGATGGCGGTCAGACCGAAAATGGCCATCAGAAAGTATTCCGGCGGCCCGAACATCGTAGCGACTTTGGCCAGCAGAGGTGCTAACGTAAGCAGGATGATTCCACTGAAAACGCCTCCGGTGACCGAGGAAAAAGTGGCCATGCCGACGGCAGCCCGGGGTTTGCCGCGGACTGAAAGCTCATACCCGTCTATGGCGGTGGCCGCCGAAGCGGACGTTCCCGGCACACGCAGCAGCACGGCGACGATCGATCCGCCGTAAATCCCGGCAGCGTACAAACCGCTTAAGAGCAGTATCGAAGCGGTCGGATCCATCACAAACGTCAGCGGGATCAGCAAGGCAATCCCGACGTATGCGCCCAGCCCGGGAAGCGCCCCGATAATCAGGCCGACAATCACACCGATGCACAGGGCACCCAGGTTTCCGAGCGAAAAAACAATCAGGATGTGATTAAGCACAGAAAATTATCCTTAGTCGCGTTACATTAGAATACTGCCTGGAATGCTAACTTTTAAAATCAGACCGAAGAAGATATAGAATGACATAGTGACCACCAGCACGACGAGGATATAGAGCTTGACCTGCCTGACTTTCAGGAAGGCCATCACCGCACAAATAAGCGCCGCCGTGGAGGTGAATAGACCAATTCGGGGGGCACTCAATAGATACAAAAAAAATATAGCGGTTAAAAAAAATGGACGTGATTTTGATTTGCCCTTTTCAGCAATCTCCGGCTGTTCCGGACGCTGTCTGTGCTTCGGCCAAAATGAAAAAATGAACATCAGGGCGGACAGGAGCATGATGGCCACCAGGGAAAAAATAGGAAAATAGGATCCTCCCGCAGGGTATTGGCTCGCTTCCCGGTAAAAGAATGCAGAAATAATGATCACGACAATGGCGATCATCCGGTCCAGCGTAATCCACTTTTTCGTCGCCTCAAATCCGGTCATCGTCCAGTTCTTTTGTGTGTAAACCCTGTTGATTTCTCACCGGCTACCCTGCTGAGGTCGGGGCAGCCGGTGATTTTTTTTATCCTGACGGCTACTCTTCCCAGTAGGCAATCTTCTTGACCATCTCTTCACTATCCTGGAGAAATTCATTGAGTTTTTCACCTTTCATTACATCGATAGAAAGGTTGGAATTCAGCATTTTCAGCTGGTACTGCGGATTCTTGATGGCCCTTTCAAAGGCACTGGTGATGGCCTCTTTGCGTGCCTCGGGCATCCCCGGCGGTCCGACGACGGTTCGACCGGCATAATGGATGACCTTCTTGCCGGTAAGTTCTTCAACGGTGGGTACGCTGGGCACGAATTTTACCCGCTCGTACCAATTTACGGCCAGGGGCTGGAATTTGCCCTCAAGTACATGGGGCGTGTAGGCCGCCACGTTTCCGAAAACAGCATCAACATGGCCGCCCACCAGCTGGGAGATACTGTTTGAATCGGATTTGTTGTGAACCATCTCGATCTTCACGCCCGGAAACGCTTTCTCCACCTGTTTGACCCCGATGAAGTCGTCGCCGCCAACGCCATGGGCAGCCACCACCGTCTTATTTTTCATGGCATGATCGATAAAAGCCTTTAGGTTGGGAAACCGCGCATCCCCATTTTTAACCAGAATCATGCCCGGATCGACGGTATGGAGAAACAGGAAATTCCAGCTTTTAACCGTTTCCGAACGTTTCATTTTCGGGTTCAAATAACTAAATATGTGGGGAAGGTTGACGTATCCGATGATCCAATCCTGCGGGCCCCATTTTGCCATTTCGGTCCAGGCCACCCAGCCGCCGCCCCCGGCCTTGTTGACAACCTGAACCGGAACGCCCAGCTCCCTTTGCAGTTCCGGTGCCAGCAGGCGTGCCGTCAAATCCGTACCCCCGCCCGTCCCAAATGGAACCACGAACGTCAGCGGTTTATTCGGAATGCCCGCATCGGCGGCATAGGCACCCGTTAACATGAGCATTAAAGATGTTGCAACGACGATCAAACCGGCTGCGCTTATTCGAATTTTTTTCATGTAAGCCTCCTTTCGTTTTTGCAAAGAGAATTTAAATCAGGAGCATCCTGCGAATCGCCTATCCAAGAGCTCACACCGATTGGTACAATTTCAGAAACTCTTCTTCACCTAACGCTTTTTTTGTCTCGGACGCCATACGCTTAACTCCATCAAGCAGTTCTTCGAGCTTATCTTCCGGCAACGGCTCCAGGTTCATCTGGTTAATTTTCCAGAGGATATTGGCCTTGCCCGACTTTTTGCCCAGCTCAATCTGGTGTTCCCTGCCCAAAAGCTCCGGGCCGAAAGCCTCAACTGTTCGGGGTTCTTTGAGCAGCGCAGCCACCGGGATCCCGGCCGCCCATCGGAAAACATTATCGCCAACCACTTCGCGATAGGCCGGCTGGTAGTAGCCGGTTAGATTCTGGACCAGTTTGCTGAGTTCCACGAGTTTTGGCGTATCCAGGTTGCAGGGAATCCCGTAGGCCACCTTGAGCGCCATGATGACGTCTTCGGTGGGCGCGTTGCCGGCACGTTGCCCCAGGCCACCCACCGTGGTCGAGGCGACCTGGGCCCCGTTCATTAGACCCGCTATGGTGTTGGCGACGCCCAGGCCCAGGTCGTTATGGCAATGAACCTCCAGGGGAACATCGACCCAGGAGTTGATCTGGCGGGTGAGCCTGCCCATGGCCTCCGGAACAATTGCGCCAACCGTATCCACCACCGCAATACGATCCAGACAACCGGTGGTCGCAGAGTCTGAGACCAGGCGCTGCAAGAATTCAATACGGGCCCTTGCGGTATCAATCATAAAAAGAATAACGCTCAAGCCATGCTCTTTTTTGGCGTACTGGACCGCATCCATGACCCGGTCATAGACCTTTTGTTCAGGCCATTCAAACTGGTACATCAAGCGGGGATAGCCGACGGGTACCTCCAAAACCACGCCCCAGACCCCGCATTCGGCGGCCATATCGATGTCTTTGCGCATGGCCCTGGATAGACAGGTGATTTGAGACTTCAATCCGAGATTGCAAATGGCCTTTATCGAATCCCGATCCTGCTCGGATACCGGTGGAAAGCCCGCTTCGATGTATTGCACGCCGACCGCGTCCAGCATCTTGGCGATCTGGATTTTGTCGTCGGTGTCGAGGCTGACGCCAGGGGCCTGTTCTCCGTCTCGCAGGGTGGAATCGTGGATGACGATTTCCGGCGGTGCGGTGCGGTGTTCGGTCAGCTCGGAGCTAAAGTTATAATGACTGACCCAGATGTGCTCCTGTCGCCAGGGACCTTGTTCCAGACCGGGGTCGGGTACTAATTTTTCGGAGTCGCTCATGGTTACCTCTCTCAAAATTTTCAGCAAATTATTTGCGGTGTTTCTCAACCAATCCTTGCAGGCGGCCGGTCACTTCCCGAAAGGGGGTGCGATCGATACCGATTTTTTGACTCACCGGACGTTTGCCGCCATGTTGGCCTGCCGGTGGTACATCTGAAAGAACCGCGGATTTTAGATTTTGGTATACCAAAATGTTGAGATTCCCCATTTTAAGCTTTTGAAATTTTAAATATATTTTAACCTATTAATAATATTAATAATAATTTTATTGCAGTTAATTCTTAAAAAACATAATTTGGTATACTACAATGGAAGGGGCTTGGCAACAGGTTTATAAAAATTTTAATGCTCGGCAAATGCAGGCTAAAAATTGAGCCTAAATTGCTTTTTTTTAACCGACCGGTCCGATTAACCATGGATGGCATCGGCCTTGGTGCAATAAAAATCAGAGATGAGATTGCGACCAAAAAAAATGAGAGGCCATTTGACCTCTCATTTTTTGAAGTTCCTCAATAACAGCAAATGATTTGTTATTTTTGCCTGAGCTCCTTCAAAAGCTCTCCTAAATAAGTCTGTCTTTCCTGAAACATTTTTATGACCTTGTCTCGGGTGATGACCCGCCGGGGACTTCCGCTGGCCTTCATTTTTGCGATGACCTGCTTGTCATTGAACATCTCCGGGAAAACAGCGGCGCACTTGTCAATGATTTCCTGCGGGACGCCTTTGGGAAATGCTACTCCTCTGAAGTTGACGCTGGAATCGTCCACATCGACACCCATTTCTTTGAATGTCTTTACTTCCGGCAAAAATTCATGCCGCTCCAGATCCGCAATGGCCAGAATCTTGATTCGATCCCGGTTTCGAAACGCGTCGGAAAGGTTATTAAAACCGGCTTTGACCTTTGCGGCCACTACGGATTGCATGGCCGGAACACCGCCCTTTTCCGGTATATAGGTTAATTTAATGCCCGCTGCCTTTTGAAATTGTAACAGTGCGATGTGGTGTCCGACAAACATTCCGGCACCCGAGACCGTTATCTTCCCCGGGTTCTTCTTCGCAAACGCGACCAAGTCCGGCATTTCATTGAACGGGCTATCTTTGGGTACAATCAGCACGGCCGGGTCCGCCCCCCAGTTAGCGACCGGCTCGAATGTGTTAATATCATATTTGGTCTTATACACAATCGACTGTGCGATAAAGTGCGGCACGTTATAGGCCAACATCATGTACCCGTCTTTCGACCCTTTTTCAACACACCAGTTCCAGCCCACCTGTCCGCCGGCGCCGGGCTTGTTGACAATTACGATGGGCTGTCCCAGGTACTTGTCAAGTCCCGACATCATGCTGATAATTCGCGCCTGAAAATCGGTGGCGCCTCCCGGAGAATAAGCCACAATCATACTGACGGGCGATGTGGGATAGTCAGTGCCGGATGCGGGGCTGATTCCAAAAATTAAAACGCCCGCCAAGACTGCCCATATTGCCGTTTTAAAACCCATTTTTTTCATGTTTCCCTCCTTTCGATTGAAATTAATTTTTTCCTGGCCATTTCCCATCGATCGTTGAGGCCGATCCGTCTCCTCAGCCTCAAAAAAGCAATCCCTTGGGTGTCTGTACCAGCAGCAGTTTGTTAAACAGAATGAACAAGACTGCGCTAAAGATGAACGCAATACCGATTCGCACAACGCACTTGCGCAGGGTTAAATCTTGTCTTCCTAAAATGAAGGTGGCTGCAATAAAAAATAAAAAGGCCGACAGGTAAAATCCGAGTTTTTCCATCACAGCGAGATATACCACCATCAAAAGGAAGCAGCCGGCAACCGTTCCAACGGGAAATTTTTTGACGACGCCCGAATTCTTTGAGGCATTTCCTCGATTCGCTACGCGGTCACTCTGAAGCACCGGTCTTTCGCCTTTTTGTCTGATGAAAACCGTTTGAAGCAATAACGTCAAGCCCAGAAAACCCATAATTATGATCACCACTCGCGGAAAAGAAGCCGCCGCAACTTCTTCCATCAATGACAGAGATGCATATAACGCAATTGACCCGGCCAAAAGGATCAATGAGATGATGAGATCTTTTTTCACCTTGAATTCTCCTTTGCCTTTTTCATCGCCTTTATCTCGCCGTAAATACTGTAGCCGATAGAAGCGGCGCACAGCAAGATAATAATGATATTCATCGACCCGCTAAAAAAGTACGCAAAAACCCCCATATCGGTCTCGGCGATGAGTTTGCCTTTGAGGAAATTATCCTCGGCAATCGGGCCCAGGATGATGCCCAGCACCACCGGTGCTGCCGAGAAGCCGAATTTATTGCCAAAATACATCAGGGTTCCCAGGCTGAACATGACGATAACGTCGGCAAAACTGTTCTGAACACTGTAGGTCCCAAAAACCGCCAAAACAGTGACAGCCGCTATCATATAGAGATTGGGGACACTCATGACCATATATGAATAGCGTGACATGGTCAGGCCGAAAATACACATCGCCAATTGCGCCAGAACCAGACTGGCCATAAATGCATAGGTAACCGAAGCATTGTTTATAAAGAGATCCGGACCGGGAAAGAGCCCGTGTATCAAGAGCCCTCCCAGCAGGACCGCTGCCGTCGGGCTGCCCGGTACGCTCAAGGTCAGCAGCGGAATCAGCGATGGTCCGACCATGGCATTGTTGGCCGATTCGGCGGCGACCACACCTTCCGGGTTGCCTTTGCCAAAGCTTTGCGTATTTTTGGAAAATTTGCGAATTTGATCGTAGGCAATCAGCCCCGAAACCTGACCGCCTGCCCCGGGAATGACACCGATGATCGTCCCGACCACCGATCCGATGCCCAGGGCTTTGCCCATCTTTAAATTGTTGATAAAGGTCTTGAGTAAAATACCTTTCTGGGGTTTGTAGTCCGGTCTCTCAATCTGAAAATTCAGCTTCTCGGCCAAAGAAAACACCTGGGGAATCGCAAAAAGACCGATGAGGGCCGGAATGATGGCCACCCCGCCGATGAGGACATCGTGAAAAACAAAACGGGGAACTCCCAGTATGGGGCTGTAGCCAATCGTGCTGATCAAAAGTCCAAACATACCCCCAAACAGTCCCTTGGCGATCGACCCGGACGCCAATCCCGCCATCACCGTGATACCGAAGATGGCCACCCAAAACATTTCGGATGGTCCGAATTTAAGGGCGATTTTGGCCATCGGCGGCGTAAAAAGGACCATAATCAGCATGCCGAAGAGTCCACCGATCAGGGAACTGATAAAGCACATATACAGGGCTTTCTGGGATTTTCCCTGTTTGGCCATGGGATGACCGTCCAGTAAGGTGGCAATATTGGCCGGTGCGCCGGGGATGTTGATTAAAATGGCGGAGATGGCGCCACCGGCCACGGTCGCCGTATAGACCGCACCGAGGAGAACCAGGCCGGTGGTGGGATTCATGTGGAATGTGAAGGGGACTAACAGCGCTACGGCCATCGTGGGACTCAAACCGGGAGTCGCGCCCAGAATCAACCCGCCGATGACGCCGAGAATTAAGGTTAGAATATTCGTATAGGTAAGCGCCAGAGGAAAATACTGTATGAATTCAGCCATACGGATCCTACCTTTCCGATGTGAATATCCTTGGAGTTAGACCATGCGTTGACCTCGTCTCCTCTTTATTCAGGTTCCTGTACTAAATCGGGTAGCTTCAGACGCTGAATTTTACCTGATGGGCCTTTGGGCAGTTCTTCCACCACCTTGATCACTTTGGGAGTTTTAAATTCGCCCAGCTCACCGCGGCAAAACTCGCGGAGTTCTTCTTCCGTACAATCACAATCCGGTTTTAGAACGCAGCAGCACATGATCTCCTCGCCATATTCTTCATCGGGGATTCCGACGGCAGCAGCATCCTGTATAGCCGGATGTTTGTAAAATGCTTCATCGATTTCGCGCGGGGCGATATTCTCCCCGCCTTTGATGATCAATTCCTTAATGCGGCCGGTAACAAAGACAAAACCGTCCTCATCCATATAACCCAGGTCACCGGTATGGAGCCATCCATCGCTTTCGAGGGCTTCGGCGGTTTTATCCGGTGCCTTGTAATAGCACTTCATTACATTATCACCTTTGATCATGATTTCCCCCTGGGTGCCCGGAGGAACTTCGTTGCCCTCTTCGTTGATTATCTTTGCGATATTTCCAACCGCCTGCCCGGGAGAGCCGTATTTGCGTCGTGAAGGTTCTATCGGGTTTGAGAAAACCGGTGCTGCGGTTTCAGTCAGCCCCATCGTTTCAACAATAGAGACTTTAAATTTTTCCTCGAAGGCTTTGTGCAGGGATGGGGGAAGGGCCGAAGATGCCGATCGCCCAAAGCGCAGCTGGGCCAGTTGCAGGTCTTTTCCTTCGATTTCAGAAGAACTGACCAAAAAGGAGATAATCGTGGGTACCACACTAAACCAGGTGCATTGATATTCGGAAATGAGATCCCAGAAGTTGGTGACACTGAACTTGTGCGGCATCACCACACTGCCGCCGCTGACCAGCGGGGTCACGGCGGTGACGACTTCACCATTAATATGGTAGAGTGGTAAGGAACAAAGCGCCCGGTCTTCCGGTGTCAGCGCGTGTGCCCGGGCGGTATATTCACCTCCAGCGACCATATTTTTATGTGATAGAATCACCCCTTTGGGAAGGCCGGTGGTGCCGGACGTATACAGCAAGAGCGCATCGTCCGCTTCATGGATTTCCGGTAATGAACCCCCGCCGAGATCCGTGTCGGTCGGAAACAGTCGTTGCGCATCATTATCGATCTGAATCAACTCGATCGGGCGATCGATGGCCGCGGCTGCTTTTTCCAGCCGCTCTTTTTGATCTGCGGTAAAAAAAACGAGTCGGGTATCGGAGTGCGCCATCACGTATTCGAGCTGGGAAGGCTGGGACATCAGATTCAGCGGTGCGACAACCAGACCGGCATACATGGTGCCCAGAAAAATCTTCGTAGTCTGGTACCCGTTGCCCAGCATAAAGGAAATTTTATCGCCTTTTTTAAGACCTTTTTTATACAGGTACTTTCCCAGCTCAATGGCGTCGCTTCTAAGTCGTTCGTATGTTAAGGTTCGGTTGGACTCCGGGGCGAACATGTAAATCTTATCCGGTTCTTTTTCGGCTCGCATATCGATATAATGTGTGATGGTTCGCAATGCCGAACTCCTTTTGTTTTAAAACCACTTCTTGGGTTGATCGATAACATCGATAAACAGCGAGGCCATAAAGCCAATTTACGGCTTAGCCCGTATAGCCGAAGCCGATCTCAAAAGCCTTGCGGTTCTGGTCGTGAAATTTCGGAATGACATCCAGAAGACTTTCCAAAACGATTTCCTTATCAAGGATTTCCACGACATTGGCGGCCAGTCCCAAAACAAGCGAATTGGCAAACAGCGCGTTATTAAAATGGTCAATTGCAAGTTGTTTGGCCGGAAATTCCTTCTGGGTGCATTTCAGGGAATCATCAATTTCCTCGACAAAGGCCGGGTCATATATGATGAGCCCTGTATCGGCCACCGTGTCTTTGAATCGGTTATAGGCAGCACTAGACAGTGCGATAAAATAGTCCGGATTCTCGCACATCGGGCTATCGATCACCTCTTCTGAAAGAACCACCTGGCTGCGGACATACCCCCCGCGCATTTCGGTCCCATGGCTTTTCAGCATGGTCACGTGGAGGCCCTGTTTGACCCCTGTTTCACCAATAATCTGCCCGAGGCGCACCACCCCTTGACCGCCAAACCCACTGGCCACAATTTCGAATCTTTCTTTCATATCTTTCCGGTCCTCCTGATTTTTTCAACCGTTTCCCAGACAAATTCGTGGAATTCGGGCCGCGAATTGCTGGCATCATGCCAGATGCCGGTGGCCCAAATCGTATCCTCTTTTTCCTCGCCCAGAGGTGCGGCATGGGATTGGATCCACCTGAAAATATTGACCTGGTTGCGAGATCCGAGTTCACGTGATGCAAAATTGGTCGGACAGGGATACGGCATATGCACCAGCGAAAACCCATTGTTTTGGATGGCCTTTTTTACGGTCTCCACCGCCCGGGCGCCGTCCATCGACACATGCCGGGCCAGAAATGTTGCTCCGGCACCTTTGAGGATTTCCAGTACATCCATGCCTTCGCTCATCAGGTTGTGTTCAAACATGCCATAGGGGCTGCTGTCGGTCTTGCTTCCCTGCGGGGTGGTCCAGCCATATTGCCCCCCCGTAGATTGATATCCCAGGTTATCGTTGACGATTACGGTCATGTCGGCATTGGATCGGGCGGCATGAATCAGATGGGCAATCCCGATACCGAAAGCATCGCCGTCCCCGACGGTTAAAATGATTTTTTTATCAGGGGGCATTGCAATTCGCAGCCCTCTGGCAATGGCATAAACGCGCCCGTGGGTCCCGGCAAAACTATCGCCTTTCCAGGTACCAAAGGTCTGACGCCCGGCACACCCGATCGATGTGCCCCAAACAACATCCGCAACGTCCAGGCCAAGTTCCTGAATAGCCTGCACCACAATTTTATGGTTCATCCCCAGCCCACACCCTGAACAGGCCGTGCTTGGAATTTTGCGCGAACGCAAAAAGGTCGAAGATAATTTGCTCGACTGATAGTCCATCTACCATTCCTCCAGTTCCCACCCCTTGCGGGTAAGGGGCTCATCTTTTAGAATTTTTTCAAAAGCTTCGTTTAAAGCCGGCAGCGTAGGCAAATCGCCGCAAGAACCCAAAAAATGAACTTTTGAATCCTTGGGAACTGCTCGCTGGACTTCACGCACGAGCTGCCCGTCCCAGTTTAACTCCACGATCAAATATTTGGTCCTGCGGCTGAAGTGTTCTTCGGGAAAAGGCCACAGATTGATCAACCGCAGCGCGCCGACTTTCAGCCCTTGCTGCCGCGCCCGGGCAACGGCGGTATTGACCACCCGGGAAGGGGTTCCATAGGACACAACCACCAGATCCGGATCATCGTCCATATATTTCTTTTCGTAAAGGTGATTAAAAATATGCCGGTTATTGCGAACCTTGTATATGAGACGATAAGCATGCTTATGATGGGCCTCCACCTCTTCGATGTCGTATCCTTCTTCCGTGGGCGTCCAATCAGAGCACAGGGCGCCGGTATTGTGGCCCAGAACCACCGGCGGGATATCCAGTTCATCGGTGATTGGATAGAACTCCGGTCCCCGGCAGATTTGGCGAGGCCAAACTCGAAAGCCCATTTCCTCCATCTCATTTTCATTTTCAGGAACGCTGATGTCTTCAAATCCATCGGTAATGAGCTGGTCGGCTAGCACCGATACTGGCATCCGAAATCGTTCCGCGAGATAAAACGCTTCCACCGTCATGGCCATACACTCCTGGGCTGAATTGGGTGCCAGACTGATGGTCTCGAAATTACCCCCCTGGGTCGGATAGCGCATCAGGTAAAATTCCCCCTGACCGGGAGCGCCCGTAATACCGCTGACCGGACCCACACGGCCCGAGTTCAGCACCACCAAGGGGGTTTCACAGCCCAGGGCCCATCCATAGGGATCGGCATACAAAATGAATCCCGGACCGGAGGTGGCCGTCATGGCTTTCATCCCCCCCAGGGCCGCCCCGATACACATGTGCATGGCCGCACATTCATCTTCGGCCTGAAGATAGACTCCTCCAATTTGCGGGAGTCGCTGACTCATCGCCTCAGCCAGCTCTGTGGCAGGTGTAATCGGGTATCCGGCAAAAAACTTACATCCGGCCAGAATCGCTCCCTCGGTAATTGCAAAATTCCCGGTTTCCAGATAACGTTTCATATTTTAAAACCTCCTGTTGTTTCAGCCGGTCTTTTCTTTAATATCGATGGCAAAATCCGGACAGGCAAAATAGCACTTAAAGCATCCGCAACACCAGTCTGAGGATTTGACTTCCTCCGGCCGGTAGCCCTTCAAATTAAAACGATCGCCCGGAGCGAAAACCTGCATCCCACAAACTTCGGCACAATAGCCGCATTCTTTGCAGTTTTCCGAATTGAGAACCACCTCGAACTGCCGGGCATCACAATTCAGGCAGCGCTCGGTTTCAGCCGCAATTTGTGCATCCGTGAGCCCCAATTCCACCTGGTCGAATCCTGTGCTTCGCTCCCAGGCCTTGCGAAGGGCCATCTCATTGCGAGATTTCACCTGTCGATCGAGCGCCGGCAGCCGAACTTCTTTTTCAGGTGGGACCAGCACTTCTGTGATGTCGCCGTCACCCCCTAAATATTTGTCGATGGCAATGGCCGCTTTCCGGCCATGGGCAATGGCGCTGATAATCGATTGCGGTCCGCTGACCACATCACCACCGGCAAAGACGCTTTTTTTACCAGTGGCACATGTATCCGTATCCACTTCAATCCGGCCCTCACGGGCGTTAATGTTTTTCTCGGATTTTAAATAATCCAGATCAGGATACTGGCCCACAGCCAGGATAATGTGAGGGGCCATGACCTTATGGCTGATGTCCTCATCGTAAATGGGATTGAAGTTGCAGGCATCATCAAAAACCGATGTGCAGCGGATAAAGCCCAGTCCTTCGACTTTTTGATCGCCCAGCACTTTTTTAGGCGCCCATGCCGTATTTATGAAAACCCCTTCCTCTTCGGCCCGGGCAATCTCCCACTCATGCGCTGGCATCTCCTCGCGTTCTTCCAAACAAAACAGATGCACATTGGCTGCCCCCATTCTTTTGGCAGTCAGTGCCACATCGATCGCAACATTGCCTCCGCCGATGACGATGACATCACCATTGAATTCGAAATGCTGGCCTAAACGTACATCTCTGAGAAAATCCCATCCCCATATGACGCCCTCTTTTTCAGCCCCTTGAAGGGGTATTTTGGCGCTCCCATTGGCGCCACTGGCCAGAAAAACAGCATCATAATCGGCTTCGAGTTGATCCAACTGGAGATCTTTACCAATAGTGGTATTGCCCACGAAATCGATCCCCAGTTCTAAAATCTCGTTAATATCTTTATCAAGCCGATCTTCGGGCACCCGGTATTGGGGTATTCCGTAACGCATCATACCGCCGGGTTGTGGAAAGGCATCGAAGAGTTTCACCGTATGTCCTTTACCGGCCAGATAATAAGCGCAGGTGAGACCGGCCGGGCCGGCACCCACGATGGCTGCTTTTTTGCCCGTCTTGGCGGAAACTTTTTTGTTTTGCTTCCAAATTTCGTCCCCTTTGTCCACCGCCGCGCGTTTAATGGCTCGAATGGCGATGGGCTCACCCAGTTGGCGGTAGGCGCAGATTTCTTCACAAGGTGCAAAACACGCATCGGCGCAGACCACTGGAAACGGTATCTTCTCCCGTATAACGGCCACCGCCTCATCGTATTTTCCATCTCTGACCGCACGGATATACCGCGGCACGTCTATCTCTGCCGGACAGGCATTCTGACATGGTGCCACCACTAGATTTTCTACAGGAATGTGTTTCACTGTCATTCTGACTTTACCTCCATCAAGCATATTTAAGCTGGAAACTTCATATTTTCATCAATATACTGCGCCAGGACTTCGATGTGATGACGCATCATTTTTTCCGCCAAGGCTGGCTTTTTTTTAGCCAGGGCTTCGATGATGGATCGGTGACCGTTGTGAGCCACTTGAAATCGCTCCTCAAACCCAGCCGCCTGGGTGCGAATCCAGCGAATATGGTCGAACAGATTGCTTGCCAAGTCAATCAAAACCTGACAGCGGCTCAGTTTAAGGATCCGTTCATGGAATTCGATGTTAGCATTTGAAAATTTCAGATAATTGCCCTTGATTTTTTTCATCGAATTAAAGGGTGCGATAATTTTTTCCAGTTGACGGATATCTTCGTCGGTCACGTATTTTGCAGCCTGGCGGGCTGCTAACCCTTCCAAGGCCGCGCGAACCATCAAGATCTCCACAATCTCTTTCTTTGATTTTTTTACGACGAAAACGCCTTTGCGAGGAACAACTTTTAGGAATCCTTCAACGACCAAGCGGTTGATCGCTTCGCGCAAGGGGGTGCGGCTCACGCCGAGTTGCTTTGCCAAAGTGCGCTCATCGATGCGTTCCTCCACGGATTGATCGGATAGATCCAAGTCCAACAGTCTTTCTTTGATTGCTTCATAAGCATGGTTGGCAAGACTGTCAGGAGTCTTTATTTTTTCGACTTCAAGCATTAATTGTGTCGTGCTCTTGTTCGGATTTGGTATTTGGTGTACCAAATACCAAATAATTTTTACGACTGTCAATAAAAAAATGACAGGCAATTTTTCAATTGCGGGTAGTTGTGCGAACTCATTATATAGAAGCGTCTTTTCGAGGGGAGCAGTGGATTCGCTCAGGGAGATAAAATCCGCATCGATCATCTTTGCATTCTCCCTATTCACTTCTGTCTGCCTTTTCTTTGGTAACGAAGGGCGGGTTTTTCGTCGTGGAAGGTCTTCGGGCAGATCTTAACACACAGCGGATCTCCCCCACAAAGATCACACTTCAGAGCCTTTCCGGTATCTAAATCCATAAATATGGCCCCAAAGGGACAAACCTCCAAGCAGGCCTTGCAACCGCTGCAGTCCTCCTCTCGAACAACCACTATTCCCAGCATCTCCTCCTTGACGATCGCATCGAAGGGACAGGCCCCGACGCAAGGCTTTTCCTTACACTGTTGACAGACGATGGGTCTGTCCATTCCCTTTAGAGGATCACTCTTAATGCGTATGCGAGACTTTGCTGGAGAAATGAAGCCGGTATGGGCATAGGAGCAGACTGATTCACAATAACGGCAGCCCTTGCACCTTTTCAAATCAACCCGAATAAACCCCATAAGAGACCCTCCATCACTATTTTTTTGAAAAAGCTGACAGACCCAATCGCTCCAGCGTAACCTTACGGGGAATCCCGTTACGGCTCCATCCCCTTAGCCGATAATATTCCTCCACCATCGCCTGCAACATCTTTCTTGTAAAAACTTTCCCCGCATTCGGCGGGGTGACTTCTGTCTCAAATGTCCTCGAGGGAAAGGCCAACTCCTGCTCTTTGGTCAAACCCTCACGAAGGTTGAAAAGGCGGAGCAAAGTCGCCACCCGATCGGCCAGGTCATCCATATCTGCCCTGGTAAACCTTTTACCCGTTACATAATAGAGGTATTTGCCCGCCACTTCCTCTATCGTAATACCGCCCAGTTCCGTGGGCACCGTGCACAAGACTCCCGAGTCCAAAGGGACCCTCTTATCATACAGCTCCTTCACCAGGCTGGCGCGGCCCTGGGTGGAGCCGGGCTTCAAACGCTGTTCGCGGAGGGTGACCCATGAACGTCTATGACACGCCCCGCGTTCGGTTATCGCATAGGCCAGAGCGAAACCCAGGGAATTTATTCCGGGCTTGTACCCGGGAAACTCCAGCCCTTTAATGTGCATCGCAAATTTCTCCGAATCTTTTCCGATCGCCTGGGTTGCCTTTTTGACACCCTGGGCCAATAGATCGCCGATCCCCTTCCTGAAGGCTATTTTATAGAGCAATTCGGCTGTAAATTCGGGATCACCAAACTTTGGTTTCAGACCATCAAAGTCTTCCTCACCCAAAAGACCCTTCCGATAGCATTCGATGGCAAAGGCCACGACATTCCCGGCCCCGATCGTATCCATACCCAGGTTGTCGCAAAGATAGTTCAGGTTCAGAACGGCCTCAATAGAATCAATCCCAAGATTGGCACCCAACATAGAAAGGGTCTCGTATTGCGGCCCGCCCATCTGCAGGCCTTGGTAGGGCCCCTCTTTTACCAGGCTGTGCTTGTTACAGGGCAGATTGCAGCAAAAACAGGCCTTGTCCGACACCTTTAACAGCTTCTCAAAGGCATGGGCATCAATCTTGGCGGCGCCTTCAAAGCGTCCCTCCTGGAAATTACGCGTGGGCAGGATCCCTATCTTTTCGGTGATTTCCAGGGTTCCGGGTGTTCCATAGCGCATTCGGTTTGCAACGGCTTGCTTGCGTTCGGACATCAGGCGCCGATCCTGGACATCCTTTAAAACGAACTGAAGGAGCGGTTCCGGATGCGCCAAAAGAATCCTTCCAGTACCCCTAATGACAATGGCCTTTAGATTTTTTGACCCGAATACGGCGCCCGTTCCGCCACGCCCTGCTTGATGATAGTAATCATTCTGTATCATCGCCAGGTTGGAGAGATTCTCACCGGCAGGGCCAATGACCACAGTCCGGGCCAGATCATCTCCGACCTCTTTTTTTAAGATGGATTCTACCTCGTAGGTGTTTTTACCCCAGAGATGACGCGCATCTTTGAAAACGACTTCATGATCTCTGATCCGCAAATAGGAAGGTTTATCCGCCTTCCCGGATATGAGGATGAAATCATAGCCCGCAAACTTCATCTCAGGGCCAAAGAACCCGCCACTATAGGAGTCCACAAAATACCCCGTTTGAGGAGATTTAGTGATAATGCAGTGACGGCCTGCACCCGGTATGAAAGTCCCTGTAAGCGGTCCTGTACCAAGAATAATGAGATTTTCAGGGGACAGGGGATCCGTATGCGGAAGCATTTGTTCGAAAAGAATCTTGGCTCCGAGTCCGCGACCTCCGATAAATAAGCTCAGATCATGATTCTCTGTCGGCTCGATTGTATAAGACCTCCGGCTCAGGTCGATCCAGAGTATTTTTCCTGCATAACCTTTCATTTCCTTTACACCCACCTTAATGCTCTTTTTGCGACGGCAAAAGACTTGGTCTCCCCAGACGTGCATCTTTTTGACGCCCCCCGGGGAGTGAATGGCCGTTCAGCTGACCATATCGTAAAGCCGATAAATTACGCAATTGAAAGATCGTGGTAAAATTTGATTAGGGCCGATATGTCCCAATCTCCACGCCCCTTTGCCACCTGGGAGGCCAAGGCCTGTGCATGCACAGCGGAAAGAAACAGCGGTTGATTCACACGAGCCCCTAATTCCAGTATCATATGGACGTCCTTTCGATGGGAGGCGAGGGTCCCCTCAGGAGGTATAAAATCCTCCGCGATCATCTTTACACCTTTCATGTCCATGGCCTTTGAATAGGCAGCGGAATTTTTAAGGACATCCAATAAGCGGTGCAAATCCATACCGATTCTTCTGCCAAGCGCGAGGCCTTCGGCCAGGACCATACGGTTCAGTCCAAGGACCAGATTAACAATCAGCTTCATGGTAGACCCTGCACCGCTTTCTCCCAGGTAATAGGTTTTCTTACCCAAAGTGGAAAAGATGTGCTCATATTCAATAAAAACCTTTTCATTTCCACCGACCATGAAGGTGATGTCACGTTCGGCGCACATTTTGCTCGTCCCGCTTATGGTGGCATCGAGCATCTCCACGCCTCTGCGCTTTAAATCTGCCGCCAATGCTTCCACCATGATCGGGTCAGAGGTGGTAGTGTCGATCACGACCAGCTTTTCTCTTTTCTCTGCGAGCAGTTTAAGGTTGTTTTTTATAACATCATGAACCACGCGGGAATTGGGTAAGGATAACATAATGACGTCTGTCTGTTGCGGTAATTCTGAAGGATCATCGATGCCGGTTGCACCCTGATGGACAGCAGCCTCTATTTTTTGCGGGTCAATATCATAACCGATGACAGAATAACCGTCGGAGACCAAATTTTTGACCATGCCGCTCCCCATCAAACCAAGCCCTAAAAAGCCTATCCGCGTTCTTTCCATCTGACAACTCCTTGAATGAGATTGATTATCATCTATTACCGATCAATAAAATCTGAAAGGTCATGATTCCCCTTGACCATCAGTGGAATATTCCACATACTGTTGACAAACGTTTTCATCTGTAACCATATAAACCCAAAGGGGAAAGATTTATGGCAAAAGAAGTTATCCGTGCACCACAATGTCCGGTATCGCCCTTCCCTCAGTCTCTGGCCATCAGGACCGGTGAATTGCTTTGGACCTCGGGATTAATGGCGACGGATTACACTGCAGGCATCGCTCCAGAAGCTGCCGTCAATCCAGATTTGCCAAACTATGGGTCTCCTGCTATCAAGCGCCAGACACGCTATATCTACCAATGCGTCGAAAAAATTTTGGATGCGGCCGGCTGCGGTCTCGATGACCTGATTCGAATCGAGCAGTTTTTCCCGGATCGCTCGCAGACTCCTTACTTCTTTGACATCTACAGGGAGCTACCTATCCAGAATCGTCCCGCAACCGCCTCGGTAATTGTGAATCACCTTGAGGTTCCCGATGCCCTTGTGGCCTGTGATTTTATCTCCATCGTACCTGAAACGGACGTTCAAAAGATACCGTTCCACACCGAAAAGGTCCCCCAACCCCTGGCCAAATATGCGCTCGCTCAACAAGTCGGTGATCTTGTGATCCTGCCGGGCAATACCGCTTCCGATTTTAAAACGGGAATTGCCCCCGAGGCACGCGCAAATAAAACCTTCTGGTTTGAATCTGATATCACCAAACAAACCGAGTTTATCCTGAAGACCCGGGAGGTCGTCCTGGGTGAAATGGGAATCAATTTCAAGGATGTGGTCATGACTCAGGTCTATTTAACAGACATCAGAGACTTCCCGGCCTTCGAGGAAGTCTGGCTTAAACATTTCCCCAAAGAACCTCCGGCACGTACCGTGATACCGGTTGACGGTTTGGCCGTAGAGGGAAGCATCGTTGAAATCAGTATGATCGCCGTTAAACCTGATGGTGCTTATCGTAAAGAGACAATTGAAACCCATCGGGCACCCCATCCGCTCACGCACGAACCCCAGGCCGTAAAGGCCGGACCATTTCTGTTTTTTTCCGGACAGATGGCGGTTGACGAGAAAGGGCTTGCCCCTGTGGCCCAAGTCAACCCGCAACTGCCATATCACGCATCATCCATTAAAAAACAGACCGAATATATCCTCAAAAACATTCAAGCCATTAGCGAGGCTGCCGGCGGGTCCCTGGATTGCATTGTTAAGCGCCAAGCCTTTCATTCCGACCTCAGAGAAATGCTCCCATCCTTTGAAGTCTGGCGGGAGGCCTTTCCCCATGATCCCCCGGTGAGTACAACCGTTGGTGTGGATTCCCCGTTGGCGGTTCCGGGTTGCACCATTTTGTTATCCCTCATCGGGTATCTCGGCTGAACGCGGCAACCAGATAGCAAGATAATAAGTTGATCCGTAAATACATAAAAACTAGAACCTGTCTCAAAAATGTGGATCAGGGTTCAGGGCAAGGCGCAAAGCGATTCGAAAGCGGAGCATACACGGTAGTATGTGAGCATTTTGAATCGGTTTGCAACGCCGCCATGAGCCCTTAGACGCATTTTTGAGATAGGTTCTAAAACTGAATCAACTTCGAACCCACAGGAGCAAGGATGTGATCACCAACATGCAATCCACCACAATTTTATAACTCTCATTAGAGGCTCTTTTAAAAAACCACATTCCCAGGGCCAGGGAAATGATGATCGCCGGACTGTACGCTAAAGTCGCCAGAAGCGTCTCCTCTGTGACGAGCCCACCGGTCCAGTACAAAGGTGTCATTACCCCTATATTGCTCGCGGCAAAATAGATACCCAAATAGCCCTTGGCCTCCTCTGGATCATCGGTGATGCCCATCACATATACTACCGCCGGCGGACCACCGGACGCATAGGCCCCTTGGAGCCAACCGCTCAGTCCACCCATTAACAGGCCCCACAATTTCGAAACAGAGATACTTCCACTCAGTCGTTCACCCCATTTAAACCGGTTGGCAACCACGGTCAGAAAGATAAAAAAAGCCAATCCTTTTTTTATGATTTCTTCAGGAAGATCTATGAGCGCATAGAGACCCAATGGAACGGTCAGAAAGGCTGCAATATAAAAAAACCACATCGGCTTCCAACCAATAGCCCTGCCATACCGCCAGGCATTGTAAATACTTAAAAGCGTCATGGCGGGAAATTGTAACGCCACGGCGCTCTTTACAGGCAGCATCAGAGCCAGGAGGGGCACCACGACTAAAGCGAAGCCAAACCCGGCAAAACCAAAGGTAAAGGCGCCAAGGGCCAATATGGCAGGTATCATCACATGGGAGAGCATGAATTCGGTGATCTATTTTCGTTTTTTGTTCAACATTAAGGCGTAATGACAACTTTCATTACATTTTCAGACTTAGCGTCCATCAATCTTAAACCTTTTTCAACCTCAGCCAGTTTCATGCGATGGCTAATCATTTTGGATACATCAATTTTTCCGCAAGACAGCAATTGAATAAGATCCGGGAAGGCCTCTCCGCCCACGTAGGCACGAGAACCGCGCATCTCCAGCTCCCGATCCTTGAACTCGGTTGCGCGTAATGTGGCCTTATTTCCGGAAAAGGTCCCAATGAGGACAATGAGTCCACCCCGCTTGACCACCTGGGTGCATTGCCCTAAGGTAGTGTCCTGGGGGCCTCCGACGGCCTCTATGACCTTCTCAACGCCCCTGCCGTTGGTCATGGAAAGAACCTTTTCAACCACATCCTCATTTGAAGAATTGATGGTCGCGTCGGCTCCAAGTTCTTTAGCCAACCCCAATCGGTAATCAATCGTATCGGTAGATATGACATTGGCGCCGCCGGCCTTGGCGATGATCAATGCGCTGAGGCCTATCGGCCCGCAGCCTATAATCAAGACTTCCTCGTTAATCTTTATCTCGCCACGTCTCTTAACGCCGTTGTATCCAATCCCTAAGGTCTGGATAAAACAGGCTTCTTCAAAAGAGACATTATCAGGTAATTTATACAGGTTGCTTTTATGGACCTTGACATATTCTGAATAGGCGCCATCGGCATCAAACCCCTGTGTCTTTATATCGACACAAACATTGCCGCGGCCTTTCAGACAGTATTCGCATATGCCGCAACGCAAATCGATATCACACACAACCCTTTGACCCGCTTCAAACCCGCTCACATTTTCGCCCGTTCGGGTGATGAAACCTGAAAATTCGTGCCCTAAAATTCTCGGATAGGTGACCCGCGGATGGTTTCCGTGGTAACCATGAAGGTCAGAGCCGCAGAGGGTACAGGCCTGCATTTGAATCAAGGCGTCATCGGGCCCGATTTCCGGGACATCCACCTCCTCGATCCTCATATCCTCCGGCCCGTAAAGAACGGCGGCCAAACACTTTTCTCTGGCTATATTCATCAAATCTTCCTCCCTTGTCTATTTAAAGTTAAACATACTGCCCTGCATTTCGTGGTGCAGCCACCCATACGCATGTGATCGCGATGATAATCGGAAGGAGTATTCCCGTAAACCCCCATGTATAGTCTCCGGTTAAGTCATGCAGATATCCTACCGACCAGGAACCAATAGCCGTTCCGAACCCTGCAAAGGCGTAAATAAGTCCCATAATTCTGCCGAGGGTCGGACCTGAAAAGAGATCAGCAATCATTGGCGGAAACAGCGAGGCGCCGACCCCAAGACCTTGCCCCAGCAGAAAGACATAGACGGGAAGGATCCATCCCCGCTGGGGATTTAGAAAAAGGAGTAATACCACCCCCGTTCCTGCCGCTCCCATAAAGAGGGAAAAGGCAATTTCCTTGCCTCTTCTATCGGCGATGATACCGGATATAATCCTGCCCCCAATGGATACAACACCCGCCAGCCCTAAAATAGAGGCGGCATAGGCTGCTTCAAACCCACGCTCCACCACGAAAGCAACCTGATGAAGTGTAATTGTCAATATGGCCATCGGATTGCAGAACAACGCCACGCAAATCATCCAGAAACTCCGGTTGCGAAGTGCTCCGGACAGCGTCCAAAGACCTTTCTGAATTTCTGTTTGCTCATTTTCAAACCCTTCTCCGTTTTGATTGAACCCCTGAAAGTTACCATCAGGACGCAATCCCATATCCTCGGGCCTGTCGCGCTGAAAAATGAGATTAAGCGGTATTAAAAAAAGAAGGTGAACGGCAGCTATTAAAATGAAGGTCCCTCTCCACCCTATCTTTTCGATGATCAGCTGCGTTGCCGGCATCAATATAAACATCCCCACGCCACTGCCCGCCATGACCGCACTCATTGCCAAAGCACGCCTCTTTAAAAACCATCGTGCCACCACCATGGAGTTTGTTATAAGGGAAGCCAGGCTTGAGCCCCCAGCGACAAGGACGCCATAAAAAAAATATAATTGATAGGGAGATGATATTCCGGCACAGGCACATAACCCAATTCCTGTCAGAAAACATCCCGCTGAAATAATGACTCTCGGGCCGAACCGATCCAACACAGGACCGATCAGCAGCGTGCCCGTAAAAAAGACAAAGACATAAGTGGAAAATATACCCGAAAGGGCGGCTCTGCTGAGTCCGAATTCTGATAGCAGGGCTATAAAAATGACACTAAAGGCATGCGAGAGCCCATAGGTCATGATTATGTTGAGATGCCCCAGTATGACGAGATACCAGCCATAAAAAATGGGGCCTGTCCCCTTATTAATTCTTGCCAACAAGATCCTGTTGAACCTTCAGACTTGAGCCTTCGGCCAGAGCGGTTCGACCCTGAGCTCACTGCCGAAGGGCTCAGACCGGGGGCTTGCAGAAAAAGTTATCAGGCCCAAAACCAAAGCCGCCCGCAAAATAAAGACATTTCTTGGGCAGCTTTATGGAATCGGTTTTGGTTTGAGCGTTTTTTAAATCCTATTTACAATCGGCCTGTAAATCCAAAACGCTCTCGATCCTTTTCATTCCGCCGACCCGCTCGGCGTATTTTTCCCAAACAGGTCTGACCGCTCCCCGGAATGCAGTGAGATCGGGCCGTGCAATTTCCAGTCCCTTTTTTCCCATATCCGCCACCATCTCAATGCCTTTTTTTAACATATATTGGCGATTATTGGCGGCGGATTCCAGAGCGGCCTTTTGAAGCCCCTTTTGAACCGCCTCGGGCAGGCCCATAAAAATTTTATTGTTGATGATCATGGGCATGAAGACCATCTGATGGCCGGTAATGGTATAATAGTTCTGGACCTCGTAAAATTTGTTGGCATAGGCCCAGGCCACTCCGCCATCATTTCCGTCTACTACCTTTGTTTGGAGGGCACTGTATGTCTCTTTGGAGGCTATTCCGATGGGGCTCCCTCCCAATGCCTTGTAAGTGTCGAGTAGAATGGGGTTCTTGGCCACGCGCATCCGCAGACCTTTTAGATCTTCCGGTTTCAGGATAGCGTGCTTGCTGTTCATCATGTTCCGCATCCCTGCGTAAGACCAACTGAGAACACGGATGTTGGCCTTTTCTTCGGCTTCTTTGGAAATCATTTCCCTAAGCGCGTCGTCACTAAGGACCTTCTCCACACCGCATTGTTCGCTCTTGATAAGGAAGGGCAGAGTAAAGAGGTCGAAGCCGTTGTACAGGCTGGCCAGGTTGTTGGCGGCGACTATCTGCATTTCAACAGCACCCATTTGCACCTTTTTGGCCGCCACTGTGTCCGTACCCATCTGAGCCGCTGGAAACTCCTTCAATTCGACCGCGCCATTGGTGTACTTTTTAGCCAGATCCGCGAAATCCAGAAACCATACATGGTAACTCGCATCCGCTTTCGGCGGCATATTATGTGCCAGTTTGAGGGTATGATCCGCCGCCAAAAGAACGTTACCACAGAAGAATGTGACCAACAAAGAGATCATTAATCCAATATGCAATTGTTTTTTCATGATTTGCACCTCCTTGGTAAACGATATGTGATGGACAAACTTAAATCCCAAGAGACTCTCGTTTAAAAATAAAATGCATCCACCTCCTTTCGTGCAAATTGATATGATGAAGCGTCACCAGACTCAGCTTGGTTGGGTTCCATGACTTTGTTGCTGCCGGGCGGCAATTATAAATTGCCAGCTTTAAACCCGCCTTTACGCCCATTTCTATTGCCCCAGTCCCATGATCAGGTTGGGGAGCCACAGGGGAATATCCGGAAAAGCAATGATGATTCCGATAGTGGCGAAGACCGCAAGAATAAAAGGCAGTGAAGCATAAGATATCTGGCCCAAGCCCACCCGAGCGATCGGCATGGCCACAAATAGACTCGTCCCGAGCGGCGGGGTGATGAAACCGACCTCACAATTTAGGACAAAAATGATTCCGAAGGTTATGGGGTCAATCCCCGCGGCCCCGATGATCACCATGTATATGGGGGTCATGATAATAATCTGGGCCATGGTGTTCATCCACATCCCGATGAAAGTCTCCCAAATGCTGATCAAGATAAGGACGATGGCCGCATTGGTCGATATATCCAAGATGAAATTGCTCAGAAGGTGGGGGATCTCATAGATGGCGATGAGCTGCCCAAACCCGAGCGCGGTCCCCCAGATGATGCCCACAACCCCGACCACAGCCACCGAGCTCTTAACACACTCCATAAAGGTATGATAATCCAGTTCCCTGTGAATAAAAGCACC
>WOR8_10000562_pt1 | contig 44762 bp, 48 predicted proteins | sample DeeMarSeWOR38_10_FD_19890 | JGI IMG/M metagenome (IMG submission 19890)
TGTGGAGTCTGCGAATACCGAGAAATATGCGGAGGATGCAGAACACGAGCCGAATACTACACAGGAGACCTCTTCGAAAGCGACCCAGCATGCGCCTACATACCTAAAGTATTACAAGAAGAAAACGAGGACCAGATAGTAACTCAAACAACTTGATTATTCCTGCAAATGTCTATCTCTTCACTTTTTGAAGTGACATAGTCTTTTTTTATTTCCTATTCTTGAACTTGTGCAGTTAAAAGAACGTTTTTATCTAATTTTAGCCATAGCTATTCTTTTAAGGTGATATGTAATGGGTAAAGGGTCTGGCTTCGGCAAAGTAATTTTGTTTGGTGAGCACTTTGTGGTTCATGGTGTGCCGGGTATTGTCTCAGCAATTGATTCCGCAACGGATGCGGAAGTAACGCAAACTGGAAAAGAGCTTGTCATTAGGGATGAGCGGAAAGCAGCTAAAGGTTACGCTGAAGAGAAACGGCTTCAGCAAATAGAATCTATTGAGCGAATGCTTAGGAAGATGGGGCTTGACCCGAAACTGCCTCTAAGTATTTGGGTAGGTGGAACCCTCCCTGGGTTTAGTGGATTAGGCGCTTCTGCTGCAAGCAGCGTTGCCATCGCTAGAGCCATCGCTGAAGAATTATCGATGAAGCTTTCTAATGAAGAAGTAAATCAAATAGCATATGAAGCTGAGAAGGCGTACGCAGGTAATCCTTCAGGCATTGACAATACCGCAGCGACTTATGGTGGTTTAATGTGGTTTAGGAAGAATCTTGATGGTCGGCCAGCTAGTGTCGAAAGGCTTAGCATCTCCATGCCAGTCGAAATCCTAATCGGCAGCACAGGTAAGGTGGCAAACACGAAGGCGATGGTTGCAGGTGTGGCTGAACGCAAAAACAAGTACCCTGAAACATACGATTCGATCTTCAAAAAGGCAGAAAAATTGGCATATGCTGGCCGGAAAGCGCTAGAAAGTTATGACTTGAAAATGGTCGGTGAACTTATGAATAAGAACCATCGCCTGCTAAAGGAAATTGCAGTTTCCAGCATTGAACTTGACTTGTTGGTTGACATAGCTAGGAAGAATGGTGCTTTTGGCGCAAAACTGACGGGAGGAGGGGGAGGAGGCTGCATGGTCGCGTTAACCCCAGGTAAAGAACTGCAGGCTGGAGTTGCAGCTGCCATGGAAAAAGAAGGGTTTGAAGTATTGAGGACAAAAATTGGGATTGAAAAAATATAAAGTAACAGTAGCTTTATTAAAATTGAGATGAAAGAGTGTGGAATTCAGAAAATTCTTGAGAATTCTTGACGAAAGCGGGGAATTAACGCGCATAAGCAAGGAAGTATTACGAGAATATGAGATGGCCGGGGTTATAGAAGCCCTTGGCGAGAAACCAGTGTTTTTTGAGAACGTGAAAAATTCCAGTTTCTCCGTTGTAGCAGGTCTTGTATCGTCAAAAGAAATTATTGCCAGAGCCTTGAACTTGAAGAAAATTAACTTGCTCCATAAATTGTCCAGTGCATTAGAAAATCCTCTATCACCGAAGGTTGTGGAAAGAGGTGAATGTCAAGAGATTGTTGAGAAGGAAGTTGATTTAACAAAGCTTCCAATAATGCGATATACCGAGAAAGACGGGGGAAAATACATTGCATCCGCGGTTTCTATAGTGCGGGACCCTGAATTAGGTAGAAATATGTCGTTTCACAGGTTAATGCTGATTGGAAAGAACAAATTTGTAGCTCGCATAGTGGAAGATAGAGGAACAGATACCGCCCTTAGAAGGGCTGGTGGGGAACTTGACATTGCCATTTGCATAGGCAACTCAACCGCTGTTCTTCTCTCCGCTGCCACGTCCTTACCTAAAGGTGTTGACGAGTTAGGTATGGCAAACGCGTTAGAGCCAACAGAGCTAGTCAAGTGTAAGACGAACGACCTTGAGGTTCCTAGAAACTGTGAATTTGTTTTAGAAGGACGAATAACCAAAGAGAGAGTACCAGAAGGACCTTTCCTAGATGCAACAGGAACAATTGATAAGATAAGACAGCAACCAGTAATTGAAATCAAATGTATTACTCATCGAGAAAATGCAATTTACCAAACCATTCTCCCCGGACGGCACGAACACCAATTTTTAATGGGTATGCCTAAAGAACCCACAATCTTCAACGAAGTGAATAGAGTCTGTAATTGCAGAGACGTTTACATTACCCCAGGAGGTTGCAGCTGGCTTCATGCTGTTGTGCAAATAAAGAAGCAGAATCCAGATGACGGAAAAAATGCTATTTCAGCCGCGTTTAAAGGACATAAGTCTTTGAAGCATTGTGTAATAGTAGATGAAGATATAGATATCTACGATTCAAATGATGTCGAATGGGCTGTCGCTACCAGATTCCAAGCAGACAAAGACATTGTTATCTTGCCGAACCAGAGAGGATCTTCTCTTGACCCATCTGGAGACCTAACCGAGGGTAAAAAAGCGAGGACGTGCAAGATGGGGTTAGATGCAACTATTCCAGCTGGGAAAACAGACAAGAGCTTCGTGAAAGAACAGTACAGAAAAGTAGACTTAACCAGGTTCCAGTGATTCAAATGCAACTTAGTGAAAAAGAAGAAAAAATGCTCAACGGAGAAGAAGGCTATGCCGTAAGAAAAGCCATGCAAATTCTAGTTACTCTAGGCGACATTTACGGTGCTAAGAGGCTAGTTAAAGTAGGCTCCGTCCAAGTAGCAGGAGTTTCATATCATAACCTCGGAGACGCGGGATTGGAATACCTAAATGAACTTTCCAAGGACGGAAAAGTTAAAGTGCTCACAACTTTAAACCCAGCCGGAATGGACTTGGAGAACTGGCAAAAACTCGGCATAAGCAAAGAATTCGCGGAGAAACAGAACAAGGTAATAGATGCCTTCGAGAAGATGGGCATACTCGTCTCATGTACATGCACGCCCTACTTGATAGGCAATCTACCTCGCTACGGCGAACACGTGGCTTGGTCAGAGTCTTCAGCTGTGACCTTTGCGAATTCAGTTATAGGTGCTAAGACAAACAGGGAAGGCGGACCATCAGCACTTGCAGCTGCGCTTGTTGGCAAGACCCCCTGCTACGGGTTACACCTAGATGAAAATAGAATGCCAGACATCCAAGTGAAAGTAAATGTCAATTTAAACAAATTTTCAGATTGGGGAGCTCTTGGCTACAGCATCGGAAAGAAGGCAGAAAACAAAATTCCTTACATAACAGGCGTGAGAAACGCTGATGTAGACGAGTTGAAGTCTTTCTGTGCTTCAGTAGTAACTTACGGTGCTAAACCACTCTTCTACATGCAGGGCATCACTCCCGGGTCAGAAAAGTATCAGTTGCCAAGAACCACGGTTTCAATCGAAGATAATGACATTCGAGAAGCTTATGAACATATCAACGATGAAGTCACTAGTATAGATTTTGTGTGCGTAGGTTGTCCTCACTGTTCAATAAAAGAAATCGCTAGTATAGCCAAGTTGCTAGAAGAAAAAACGGTGGCATCGAAAACGGAGCTATGGGTAGCAACTTCAAGGTTTGTGAAGCAATTGGCGGACAGGCGCGGTTACACCGAAGTGATTGAGCGGGCTGGAGGTAAATTTGCATGTGACACGTGTATGGCAGTCGCCCCACTTAAGGGGAGATTTAAGGCAGTAGCAACAACCTCAGCGAAAGGATGCTATTATTCTAGGCATAATAGAATGCTTACAAAGATGGGCAGTTTGGAAGAGTGCGTGGAAGCGGCGGTGACAGGAAAATGGAAATGAAGGGACGAATTATCTCAAAAGGAACAGCGCAAGAAGAAGCTTTGGTAACTTCGCAACCGATTTCTTTCTATGGTGGAGTAGACCCGAATACTGGTGAAGTACTTGAAAAAGGACATGAGTTGCAAGGTAAAAGCGTAAAGGGAAAAATACTGGTTTTTCCAACTGGCAAAGGATCAACGGTTGGCTCTTACACGTTGTATAGGCTGAAAAAGAATGGAATGGCGCCTGCTGGAATAATAAATAGAGAATGCGAAACAGTAGTAGCTGTGGGCGCAATAATATCTGAGATACCCTGTGTTGACAAGATTGATATTTCAAAAATTAATACAGGAGACAAAATCCGCATCAAGAATGAAGTTGTCACGCTGATTCAATAGTAAATGTTGTAATAAACTTATGATAATAGTGAGAGACTTGAGCGAAGTAAAAACTATAATCTTGAAAATTGGCGGGTCAGTTATAACCGATAAAAATGGAGAACTTATCGCGCGAACTGAAGTGATAAACCGTTTGGACGGCGGAGGAAGCTTCGGACACCCCACGGCTCAAAAATATGGCATAAAAGAAGGATTGAAAAATGACGGACAAAAAGTTGGTTTCGCTGAGACTCATCACGTGATGACCGTCCTTAATGGGTTGGTTATGGACTCTTTGGTGTGGCATAACATCCCAGCTTTCAGTATGGCACCATCTGGTTGCGTAGTGACGGAAAACGGTAGGATCAAACTTTGTGAAGATACAGTTTTGAAGAAATTGTTGAATATGGGGTTCGTCCCAGTTCTATATGGTGATGCAGTCTTCGACGAGAGGTTGGGTTTCACAGTTCTTTCCGGAGATCAGATTGTCGCATATTTGGCAAAGAAACTCGGGGCTAGCAAGGTAATTATTGGTGTGGACATTGATGGATTGTACGACGAAGATCCTAAGGTGGATACAAACGCTAAATTATATACACATTTAACGTTGAGAGAACTTGAAGAAGCTAAGTCAAAACTGGGTGGATCTACTGGGGTTGACGTTACAGGCGGCATGTTAGGTAAAATATTAGAGCTTGTTTCAGTCGTGGAGTATGGAATTCCAGTGGTTATTGTGAACGCAGCCAAACCAAACCGTGTATACAAAGCTCTTATTGGAGAAAAAGTAGTAGGTACAGTTATAGAGAAGGTGTAAAATATTTGGGAAAACAGACCGAAAACCGAAAAGCTGAACACATCAACATATGCTTGGATAAGAAGGCTCAAGCCAGAAAAGTCACCCCAGGCTTTGAAGACGTCCAGTTTATTCACCAAGCCTTACCAGAAGTTGACAAGAATAAAATTGAAATGTCCACTACGGTTTTCGGTCATAAGTTTTCTGCACCGTTAATTATTGGCGCTATGACTGGAGGAACAACAGAGGCAAAACAAATTAATGCAGCAATCGCTGAAGCTGTAGAAAACCTGCATTTGGGTATGGGAGTTGGCAGCCAGCGCGCAGCCATAGAAAATCCGAAGCTTGCCGAAACCTTCTCAGTAGCAAGGAAAAAAGCACCTACTGCGTTCCTAATCGCCAATATAGGCGGAATACAGCTTGTCCACGGATGCGGCATGAAAGAAGTGAAACAAGCCGTTGAAATGATAGATGCTGACGCCGTAGCTGTGCACTTGAACGCTTTGCATGAAACAGTTCAGCCTGAAGGACAAACAAGATTCAACGGAGTTCTCGATAAAATATGTGGAATCGTAGGAGAAATTGACAAACCAGTCATAGTAAAAGAAACAGGAGCGGGCATTTCCGCGGAAACAGCGAAAAAACTTGAAAAAGCAGGCGCAAAAGCGATAGATGTTGGCGGAGCAGGCGGAACAAGCTTTGCAGCAGTCGAGTATTTCCGATCAAAAGCAAGCAGTCTTCAGCACTTTCTAGGTGATGTTTTCTGGGATTGGGGGATTCCAACCGTAGCTAGTCTTGTAGAAACCGTTCAAACTGTTAAGATACCGGTTATTTCCTCTGGAGGAGTAAGAAGCGGAATGGACGTAGCTAAGTCGTTGGCGCTTAACGCTTGTTTGGGAAGTGTTTGTCAGCCAGTGCTAGAAATTGCTACCAAAGGTGCGAAAGCCATGGAACAGTGGATTTTGCTTTTGATAGAGGAAATCAAAAATGTTATGTTTCTTGTAGGCGCAGAAAGAATTGAGGATTTGAAGGAGATACCTGTTGTAGTGTCAGGAAAAACTGCGGAATGGCTTAAAACTAGAGGCTTCAGCGTCGAGAGTTACTCTAGGAGAGGAGAATGTTAGGTGTGGATATAGCAGATTTCCTTCAACAAACTGCGCCCATAATTGACAAAACGATCGAGAAGTATATTCCACGTCAGTTCACGGAAGACTCGGTTCTTTTTAGGGTCAATCCACCGAAGTTCAGCAGTAACTTGGAGGCTTTGAACAAGGGTGTCGCTGAGCCAATCTGGGAAATTTTAGACAGAGGTGGTAAAAGGTGGCGTCCAGCCTTGTTTTTGCTGATCTGCGAGGCGTTGGGGAAGAACGCTGAATACTGTTTAGACTTCGCAATAATCCCTGAGGTCGTTCACAATGGAACCTTGATGATTGATGATATAGAGGACGGTTCCGAACTTAGAAGGGGAAAACCTTGCACATACAGGATTTTCGGATTGGATATAGCGGTGAACGCGGGAAACGCTATGTATTACCTGCCACTTTTGCCTTTAATGGAGAAAAAAAATCAGGTGTCTTCGGAAAAGCTACGCGACATTTACGAGGTTTACGTGCAGGAAATGATAAACCTTAGTTTGGGACAAGCCATGGATATCACATGGCATAGAGGCATAGCAAATGCTGATAGCCTGAACGAAGAGAATTACCTGCAAATGTGCGCATATAAAACGGGTACTTTAGCACGGATGTCAGCAAAAATCTCAGCTGTTCTTGCGGGTGCTAGCAAAGAATTGGTGGGAAAACTTGGGAGCTTCGCTGAGAGCATAGGGGTAGCATTCCAAATGCAGGATGACGTTCTGGATTTGACGGGAAAAGAATTTGCAGAGAAGAAGGGCGGTGTTGGAAAAGACATTACCGAAGGAAAAAGGACGCTAATGGTTATTCACACGTTAAAGAACGCAAACAGCGCAGATGGAAAACGACTCATCAGCATACTTAACATGCACACTTCAGACCAAGGACTTCGGGACCAAGCTATTGCTTTGATGCAGAAATACGATTCTATAGAACATGTTAAGCGAACTGCTGCGCGGATAGTTAGAGAAAGCTGGAGTGAAGTATCTGAACTCTTACCTGCGTCCGAGGCTAAGAAAAAACTAAAAGCGTTTGCTGAATTCTTGATAAAAAGATCTGTCTAATACTTGAGAGTAAAACACTTGACGCTGGAAAATGATAAAGTCTTAAGAGAACTCATTCTAAAAGCTGCGTTCCTGAACGCTTTACAACACAGCGGAAAAGCGCAAGCAGGAGCAGTTATGGGCAGGGTAATTAGTGAAAGACAGGACCTGAAAACGAAAGCAAAAGAGCTGTCAGGTTTAATCAGCCAAATAGTTAAAGAAGTTAATAGTTTCTCCATTAACCAGCAGAAGCGAAAGGTTGAGGAAGAATGGCCTGAAGCCCTGATGAAAAAAAGAACAGGGGAAAAAAAGAAGCGGCTTCCACCGTTGCCAAACTCGGACAGGTATAAACAGATTGTTACCCGTTTTTCTCCTAATCCCGATTGTGTATTACACTTGGGTTCAGCAAGAGCAATAATACTGAGTTATGAGTACGCGCGTTTATACCAGGGCAAATTTATCCTGCGTTTCGAAGACACCGATCCAAAAGTGAAAAAGCCTGTATTAGAGTTTTACGAGCGAATCCGAGAAGACCTTGCTTGGCTTGGTTGCAAAGCTGATGAGGAATGCATCCAGAGCGACAGGCTCCCGATTTACTACAAGTACACTAAACAACTTCTGCGGGAAGGCAATGCTTATGTGTGCACGTGCCAGCCAGAGCAGTTTCGCAAGAAGTCCTTGGCCAGAGAACCTTGTGACTGCCGAAAACAGTCAACTGAGGAGAATCTGGAGCGGTGGCAGAGTATGCTGGATGGCGACTATTGTGAAGGCGAAGCAGTGGTTCGCCTTAAAACTGATATTGATCACCCTAACCCTGCTGTAAGAGATTGGCCTGCTCTAAGGATTATCGACCCAGAAAAATATCCGCACCCTCGAGTTGGGCGCAAATACCGTGTTTGGCCCTTGTATAACATTGCTGCAGGCGTGGATGACCACTTGCTTGGAGTTACACATATAATCAGGGGCAAGGAGCACCTGACTAATCAAGTTAGGCAAGAGTATCTGTACAAACATTTGGGTTGGAAATACCCTGAAACCATACACTATGGCAGATTAAAGATAGAAGGGGCTTATCTAAGTAAATCAAAAATCGTTCAGGGCATACGCGAACGCCTCTACACTGGGTGGGATGATCCTCGACTAGCAACTTTCGCTGCTCTGCGAAAACGGGGAATAATGGCTGGCGCTGTAAGAAAAATGATAATCGATGTTGGACCTAAGACCTCGGATGTTACATTGAGTTGGGAGAACCTTTATTCCTATAACCGCAAAATTCTGGATCCACAAAGCGCTAGATACTTTTTCGTTTCAGAACCAATCAAAGTGAAAGTGAAGGCTATTCCACATGTTTTCACATCCAAGCTTCCTTTGCATCCTGAGAAACCTGAAATGGGGTTTAGAGAGTACACTGTTAAGCCTGAAGGAGAGGAAAAGGTAAAAATTTTCTGGATTGCGAAGAGAGACGCGGATGCCGCAAAGGAAGGCGTGATAGTTAGGTTGATGGAGCTTTTCAATATTAAGATAGAGCGAGTAGGTTCTAGCTTGTTGGAAGCTGGTTTTGCCAGTGAAGCTTATGAGGATGCGAGGAAAGCTAAAGCTAAGCTTATTCACTGGATACCTGAAGGCGCTGAGATGTCTTGCTTGATAGTAATGCCCAATACTTCCGTGGATGAGGGGATAGCTGAGAAGGCCTGCAAAAAGTTAAAGCCTGATTCTGTGATACAATTTGAACGGTTTGGTTTCGTTCGTGTTGAGAAGAATGATAATGAGTTTAAAGTGTATTACGCTCACAAGTAGTCAGGAGAAGAATAATGCGAAAACAAGATGAAGTCATAATTTGGCCAGTCTACTTTGACCAGTCCAGAACTAGAAAAAATGGAAGGCGAGTTGCGAAGAATTTGGCAGTGAGCAAACCGAAAATCGATGAAGTTATAATTGCAGTAAAAAAGCTAGGCCTAAGGCATAAGGTCACTCATGAGTTAGGTTACCCTAAGACGCCCTGGCTTAAGAAAGGAATGATACTGGTTGAAAAGGTAGGCTCAAAAGAGCAAATCATAAGAAAAATCGCGGGGCAACTTATAAAAATCCGTAGCAAAACCCCGAAAAAATAGGTGTAACACTTATTTCTTTTCTTCTTTGCTTCCGATTAGAACAGCGTTTATAATACCGTCTCCACCTGGACGAGAAGTAACACGAGCTAGACCCAAACTCGTTTCAATTTCTGCGCCTTTTGTTATTACACCTCTTCTGTTGTAATCCACATTTGCTTTGTTTTTGACCACACGCAAAATCTCTGTTTTCTCTGTTTTGCCACTTTTTAGATCAGTTACAGAAGCATATTTATCGCTCAAAACTCTGGTTTTAGTTTTTCCCCCGTAACCTCGGGTATTTCGACGTTTTGTTTCACCAAGTATGGTTTCTGCTGGAAAACCACCTTTCTCAAAATTCCTTTTAACTCGGGAAGCTCGTTTTCTACCGCCTGTTCGTTTCCTTTTACGCAAACTACCATGCCAAACTGACATTTCACATATCCCTTTTTTAACCACTGAGGATGAGTGTTCACTACAACCGTCTTTTTGTCATATAAACGTATCCATCTGAGAGCACGCAGAGCTATGCATGATCCTCTATTTGAATGGAGAAAGTCATTTCCAGAGTTAAAAGACTGCTGTACTTCTTTATAACCACTAACCATAATAGGAGGAAGATGATAATCTTCCCAAAGAGGTTAAGCAGGACGAAAACATTTAGAGATCCGGTTTGCGGTATGGTTCTTGATGAAAACACGGCTAAGTATAAAATTACCTATGAAGGAGAAACCTACCGGTTTTGCAGTGTAGGCTGCAAAAAAAAATTCAAGAAACGCAAAACCAAGTTCATTAGGTAAGCTTTGAAAAATCACCCACAATTTTGAGTTCGCCGTGTTCAATGGCAATTATGAAGAGAGCTAAGAAGACTAAATTGGAAGGAAAAAATCGTTAGATGTAGAGACTTTTTGCTAAAGTTTTTCTCCCGGTGAGATATCCATCATTGTTAAGCCTGAAACTGGCTTCGGGTAGAAATCCGTGGATTTTTCTGGCAATCTCCAGTTCTTCTGAGCTATCTGCCAAACCGTTTTTGGATTTATGGGATTAACTAAGAAAGCTAGTTTAGCCTGTCCCTTGTCAACCTTTTTCAGCGCTTCCCGCGTCGACTCCGCATAGAGTATATGTTCATCCATTTTCATCTCACCAACATTCAGCACATGCTTAAAAATTACATCCCGCAATATTACAACATCTAAGAGGCAGGCTTCTTTCGGGCAACCCTCATTTATGAGTTCAGAAGCGCGTTCCTCATCTCTTAAAAGCAGACCATACGCTTTTGAACCATCATAAACACAGAAAACATGTTGTTCCTTGTGGATTTCAAGGTAGCTTTCCAAGGCTTCAACTGTTGGATCTAGCTCAATAACCTTGAAAAGAACTTCAATTGCCTTTAGAGTATTATCATTCAACTCAGAATCTATCAGCAGTCTGTGAGTAGATAATACAATGAGTCCTTCCTCTTGAACAGGAACCAAGTAAGACATGTGAAAATTGAATGCTGAATTGTCCATCCATGATGACTTCGCTCGCATTTCATCTCTAAAAGCTAAAGCGCTTTCGTATCTGTGGTGACCATCAGTGATTACCATTCGCTTGTTCTCCATAGCCCCTATCAAATATTTCAATCGTTCAGGGTTTTCTACTCTCCAAATGGCATGTTTTACCCCAAAAAAATCTTCAACCTCCTCCACAGGCTGCTCTCTTACAACCTTAGCAAAAAAATCCACAGTAATATTCTCAGGATCTGAGTAAATTAGAAAAACAGGTTCAAGATCTTTTTGTACTGCACGCAGCATCTTCAACCGGTCAGTTTTCGGCTCAATATATGTAACTTCATGAGGAAAAACTGTACCTTCACCGTAAGAGTGAAGCCGCATAGCAGCAATTAATCCAGTACGAGTGAAAATTTTTCCAGACAAATGGAATTCCTGCCTGTAAACAAAGACCGCTGGCTCCTTATCCTTGGTCAATATGCCCTTAATTAGCCACTCTTGAATTCTCTGCTGAGATGTTTCATACTTGTTCTTTTCCATTGGAAGAATTATGCGGCAATAATTGTAGTCTGACTGCTCGTAGTATTTTCTCTGCATACCAAAAGAAATTTTATCATAGGGACGCGTTATCAGATGAGCAGGATCACCAGCTCTTTCAGTGTAACGTATAGCTCTGAAGGGCTTAATATCAACCAAACTATTTCATCTCAGTTTCTTCAAGTGCTTTGATTACTTTTTCAGCTATTTGTATGCTTGTCCTCAGCTGGGCTTCTATAGTTTGAGCCCCGATGTGAGGAGTAGCAATCACATTCCTAAGAGTAAGCAGCTTGCTTTTTCTTGGTGGTTCTTCTTCAAACACGTCCACTGCTGCACCCTTAACTTTGCCTGAAACAAGGGCTTGGTACAACGCTTCTTGGTCAACTACACCACCGCGTGAACAATCAATTATCATTACCCCGTTTTTCATCATGTTAAACTCTTTTGCAGAAATTAGGTGCCATGTTTGAGGCGTTAGTGGCACATGAATAGATATGAAATCAGATTGGGGAAGCATATCGTCCAATGGAACAAAACGGTCGAAAATGCATTCGTCCACTACGAGTACTCTCATCCCTAAAGACATGGCTATGCGCTCAACAGCTTTTCCAATGTAACCGCAACCTATTATTCCCAGTTTTTTTCCGTTGATTTCCACACCCGTAAGCTTGTCTTTAATCCATTTGCCTTGGCGAAGAGATTGGGTTCCTTCAACTATACTTCTTGCAAGAGCTATTAAGTGTCCTATAGTCAACTCAGCAACACTCACGTGAGATACGTGAGGCGTGTTTACGACAACAATGCCTAAGTCTCTAGCTTTTGCTAGGTCAATGTTATCCAAACCTTCACCTGCTCGACCAATAACATGGAGTTTCTTTGCGTTAGCAAGCAACGAGCTCTTGATCTTAGTTGCTGATCTCACAATAAATGCGTCGTATTTCCCTGCTATTTTTGGAAGTTCAGTTTTAGGAATGGTCCAAGCTCTTGTGATTTCGTAGCCTTTTTCTTTCAGTAAATTTATGCCTTCTTCTGCAATCTTATCACAGATTAGAATTTTGAAAGTCAACTAGGTTAAGCCCCAAATTTCGTCGATAAAAGCAAGCACTTGTTTGATTCCAGCGGTGTTCCATTCGCCCATGTGTCCTATTCGAAAAGTCTTCTCTTTCAGTTTGCCATAACCGTTTCCTATTGAGAAGCCTTTTTCCGCAAGTTTTTCATTCAATTCCTTAACGCTTTTCCCTAAGCTATTTACGATGCAGCTCACCGTGATTGACTCGTAGCCTTGCTCAGGAAACATTTCAAAATGATTTTTTGCCCATTGCTGAGTGTGTTTTGCCATGTCCAAATGCCTATGGTAAACGTTCTCGTAGGTTTCCTTCAGAAGCAAATCCATACGTTTACTCAGAGCATAAAATAACGGAATATTTGGCGTGGATGGTGTTTGCTGCTTCTTGTCAAATTTGAAGATTTCTAGAAGGTCGGTATAACTGCCTCTATTTGGGACTTGCTGGGCTCTTTCCACGGCGCGGTCGCTTACAAGTGCAACAGCCAATCCCGGAGGTAAGGCAAAGCATTTTTGTGTTGAGGCAAAAATCACATCGCATCCTATTTCTCCAGGTAAGATTTTGTCGCCTGCCATGGATGAAACGCTGTCTATTGCGAGCATCACACTTGGGTAGTCTCGGCGTATTAGTCTTCCAAAGTCGCGAATTGGGGTTCGCGCGCCCGTTGATGATTCGTTATGGCAGATTGCCACGGTATCGTAGTCTTTTGCTTCAAGTTTTTCAGCAATTGCGTCCGATTTGACTACTTTTCCCCATTCTACTTCTAGAAAGTCAGCGTTTTTACCACATGCACGGATAGCTTTGCCAAATCGTTCAGAAAAAGCACCATTGACACAAACGAGAGCTTTGTTTTTCACAATACTCCTTGCTACAATGTCAAACCATAAAGCACCTGAAGAAGTTGTAACCATTGGTTTATAGTCTTCAGGGAGTTCGAAGAATTCTGTTAGTTTTTCTGTGATTCCAGCATAAAGCTTTGAGAACTCTTTACTTCTATGACCTATTAAAGGATGAGTCTGCTCACGGAGAATTTCCTGACTTACTTCCGTTGGACCGGGAATCAATAATTTCTTGTGCATTTTGTTAATTCCCTTCATGATTTAAATTTAAAGTTTTCGAGATTGATTTTAATGAACTGTTGTATCTTCTTATTCTTATTTACTTTTCATGTTTTCTGCGTTCGAGATAAACTCCATTCAAGGTAACTAAACAATGAAAGCAGATTAAAGGTTAGCTATAAGAGAGTATTCTGTCTAGTCCTTTCAAAAAAGCAGTTTTTTTCGGGTTTGATTTGGTTTGTTGACAAAACGGAAAAGTTTTCTATAAGTAAGTTCTGAAAAATAACCTCACAAGGCATTTAAATGAAAAAAGAAACAAGCATACTGAAGGCTCAGCGCTATTGTCGAAGATTATGATGGCTCTAGAATTGCTTCGTGATGGAAAATGGCATCAGACAGAAGAACTAATGCTGAGTCTAAATTTAGATAAAGATAAAATTCGAGAGCTCACGTCATTTTTCAACGCATACAACCTTGCCAAGGTTGATGGAAAAAACGGAAGAGTGAGAATTAATAGTGACCTTAAGAAGTTGCTAACTCGAATTACTTAGCAGTTAGAGTAATTTAATATCCATTGGTTTGTAGATTTGCGCAAAGAAAAATGTAGTTAATTCGGAATTATGGTGATACTTTCTTTAGAATGCCAGATTTGTCTGCATCTTTTTCCAGAAATATGCCAATCTTATTTCCTTCAATGTTCATACATAAAGCATTATCTTTTTTGCCTTCGAGGAGTATGCTTTTAACATCTCCCAATTCGAAGAGATTTGAAATTTGTCTGGTCGAATCTAATACCTGAGATGAGAAAATGGCATATTCCACTAATTTTTCTGGTTTTTTTAGGTCTATTGTCGCTGAGTTTTCGTTTCTTATTATGTATCCAATTACACCTTTCATTTTTCCGATTTCTGCTAGTTTGCTGGACAAATTTGTAAACATCTGATTTTCTTCCAAACTCACTGAAAGTTCCTTCTCGTTAACGATTAATGCTGTCGTGGTTTCTTGCTTACTTGTTTTTCTAGCCATGTTTATTTACCTCACTTATTCGACGATTGGTTTAACGGTTACAAGCTCTCCCGCTGCGATTTCTAAGGAAACCTGTATTTTCTCTGGCATTTTGACTATACCTTTTCCTTCATCTTTTGATTTCTTTATTTTCTTGAATTTGCATTGGGTTGTTTTTCCATTTAGAGCTTCGATTTCTACTTCATTGATTTTCTTGTCGCTATATAGTTCATTCCATTGTGCTATTACCTCTTGATCTACACGTACTGTATCTGAACCAACTCTGAAACCCGTGAGATTTTCAACCATTAACTGTAACACTGGAGGTTCTGGAATTAATGGTTCATTGTCGACTTCGACTTCCGCAGGTTCATTTTCCTTTTGTAGTTTGGGAATCATATATTCTTCATTAAGCTCTTCAGGCTGGATGTTTTCGGTATCTTCAGGTTCAAGTTCTTCAACTATTTCCTTCGTGATTTCATTTTCAAGAAGTTCTGGTTCTATTGTTTCAATAGCATCATCGTCGCTTCTGATTGTCTCATTCGCTGTAGAACAAGATTGAATCTCTTGCGCCAACTTTATAACTATCGGAATTAAAACGCGAGTTAGAGTGTTAACGTATTTTTCATCTGCCTTTTTTGACGAGACTGTTGTTAAATGGAAATCTTTCAGGGAAGCGATGTTTACTTTGCCTTTGACGCCTTCGATTGATACGGCGTCTATTCCGCCGATTATAGATGCATGTTCCGTTATCTTATAGAAAGCATCTACAGTTTGACTTGCTGTTTCCTCGTTAGTGTTGTCGTCCTTAGCTAGGATATTTCCTTCTTTGAAAATGAAATTGCCAGTTATATCTGGGCATACGTTTTGGAGTTCCTGCATTGTGCTTTTGAGAGCAAATCCAAGCACTTCATCACTCATATTTTTTGGGCTCCTACGGTTAGTTTTTTCATGATCTTGCAAGCCTAAGATATTTTGAATAGTATGCGTTCAGGAACGCCTTCGCTCTCAACGACCAAGTATTTTAAACCATCAGTGTCGCCGAGTTGGTCTAGCCACTTTAAGGCTTCGCGAGCTTTTTGCAGAACTAAAAGCCGCTCCTGGTGACTACGCACAACGGATTCTATAGCCGTCAGTTCATGGAACGGGTTAGCGTCAAGAATGATACTCAAATTTCCTACATTTATTTCACCCAAGCTTTCGCTTGAAGCCTTGGTTTTTCCTGCGAGTTTCATGACAACTTCCCGTATTTTCTTTGATTTTTCTGCTAGCGAACGAATGTCATCTAATCTTCGAAGATATTCGCCTAGCGTGCTTTTAGTATTAGATATATCTTTATCCAAGGTTTCAGCTATTTCTTCTGCTGATGAGTATTCTTTTATTTCAACTACCATGTTTTTTTGCACCTTCAAAGTGGAAACTAGAGAAGGGGGTATTGGAGTGGGTTTTCACCCGACCCCTATATTTTTTTAACAAATTGGAAATTTAGTCTGGCGCTACAGCAGTGTATGTGAAAGTGTTGCCTCTGGTTGAAGTTATTCTGACTTGATAGTTATCTCCTTGCACCCAAGTTGTATACGGAATGCTTACAGTACCATCAGCGTTTGCTAGGAATGTCACCTCGTCTGCTAGCGGGGCATATTGACCGTTCACATAGGCATCTACAGTTATGGTTACTGGAGATGTTCCAATGTTGCTTACAGAAAGATCGATACTAGTAGGAGTGGCGCCACCAACAAATTCCATTTGTGTTATTTTTAGTTCTTCTGTTTCCATGAATCCGACTGTGAGTGCTCCCATCCATGCGGCTACTGCTATGCTCACTGCGACTGTTACAGCGATAAGAATGATTGATGCGACTACGGGGCTTAGGGCTTTTGTGTTTTTCCTTATTTTCCTTAAAGTTTTCATTTCTCTTTCTATCCCTCCTTTGGGATTGATGAGTATGATAGATATTCAATGTAATTTAAATCTTACGACTTAATACACAATATTTTATATGTGTAAAACAGAAATACACAAAAAACCAATGAAAAGCAAATAACGATGATTAAACAAACGTTGAGAAAGTAATTGTACAACAATTGAGCGGAAAACTTCACTCAGGCTTCTGCAGAGAATTCATCAAAGAAGCCGAGAAGAAGTTCAGCGACCTTTTTGCCTAATTCAGTTATCACATAGTACTTTTTAAGCGGATCAATACGCTCACTCTTAGCCAAACCTAACTGCTCAATCTCAATCATTCGCGATCTAAAAGTACCGTCACTTAGCGTCAACTCATTCGCACGCATGAAATCCTTAGCAGCCTTCCATTTACCACGGTTAACATAAAGCAGAAACAAGCAGTCTATAGCATGATCCTTCTCAAGCATCGCTTTAATTGAGGATAGCTTCGGATCAGTCAGGATGTACTTTATCTTCTCCTCGTCTCCATTTTTTTCCATAACCATCAATCACACCTATTTTTTCACTCTGAATATAGCAGAATACCCTTAAAAGATTTAACCTATATTACGATTTATGACACATTTCTGATGATACAAGCGCTAACAACAAAGAATTATTCGGATTTTCGATAGACAATAAGTAAAGGAATTAAAAAGAAAGCGGCGATTTCTACATGAAACAACTTCAGGAGACAGTTTTATAAATTAACCAAAGAATATAGAGTAAGGATGATGGCAATGTTTTACATCGTTGAAATGTTTACCGACATGGTTGGAGATATAATCGCCGCCTTACCCCTCGTAATCGCCGCAATCATAATAGTTCTAATTGGCTACGCTATTGGAATAATCGCTGGCAATGCTGTCAACAAAATAGTTGAAAAACTTGGCGTAGAAAAAAGCTTCGATAAAACCATGACAGGAAAAGCATTTAGAAATGCGGGCTTGGACCTATCCAACTTCATCGGAGCAATGACTAAGGCCTTCATAATAATACTGGCAATAATCGTAGCCATACAAGTACTCAACGTAGGCGGAACAATCGGAGGTTATCTAACAACTATAGCCGACTACCTACCTAAGCTTCTTGGCGGAATCCTAATTATCGTCTTCGGTACCGTACTAGTCGACTTCCTAGCGACATTCATCGGCAAAATGATCAAACCAATGTTTCCTGAAGCGAAGAGCGAAATCGCCGACATGCTGAAAAATCTGCTCATGATTGGTTTAATAGCTTTCATATTAATGATGGCTCTTGATCTTATGATGCTTTCAGGCGATCTAGTCTACCCACTAATACTTGGATTCGTGTTAATAGGCGCAGGTGTATCTCTAACTGACGGATTGATAAAATCAATAACCGACGATCACGCAGAATTCAAAGGAATGGCTGGATATGCGAAATTCGTGTTATACAGCATCTTCCTAATAACCGGAGCGGGAGCAATATTCGCTACTTTCCCAGGTGTAACCGGCATTATAGCCAACATTTCGTATGCTTTCGCAATAGCATTAGGAATAGTATTAATACCAATTGCATACGCAATGGCGAAGAGAATGTCCAAAGAGAATCAATAAGTTATCTTCTCTAAAACCCCCTTATTTTTTCTAACCTCTTTAAAGCCATCATATGGCAAAATGAACCCGTGATGGTACAACCAATGTCTTTTTGATCTAATTCAAGGTTTGTACAATTCGCAATAGGCTTCGCAGGTTGGAAATATAGTTTTCACGCGTTGTATCCGTTTTTTCGCATTAATCTTGTCTTGCAACTTTACTACTTCATCTGGTTTGCTGAAGCGTTCAGTTTTTCCACCTTCCCGTTTGCGCTCAACTTTTATGCAGTCATCGACCATGCAACACAAAACGCAAGCACCGCAGTAAACACACAAATCTTCAACAATTCCTACTTCACCAGCCTTCCAATATAGGGCATTAGTAGGACATTTTTCAATGCACAACTTGCATTCGACCCCCCAACAAGTCCGCTTATCAATACTGATTTCACCTTTCTCAAAAAACTCTTCCACACCTGTAGAGACTAAAAGCTCTTTTCGTCGCTTCTTTTTCTCCTCGTCCTTATCGACAGATAAAAGACTGAATATATCAACACTAGGAGGGCTTTTCTCAGGCATTACTTATCATCATTAAACGGATTGTCACTTTTAACGTATAAGAACCGAGAATTATAATTACTTATCTCACGAAAACAAAAATTGACGCAAAATCACACTTGTTCTTGAATAATGAAAGATTGGTCTTTCTCAAGTGAAACAAGTTTTTTAGGAAAAGAAAAAGATTTCTTAGGAATTTAGAGTGAGCTTGAAAAAAGCTTATATCGAGTTTAACTCTTTCTCATTAGAAGAAAAAGTCTAGTCAACGTATTGATTAAGAAGAGGGTAATTTAGACCATGGAGTTTTGTCCGAAATGTGGTTCTCGTCTCCAGCTCAAAAAAATTAAAGTTGCCGAAGATTTCGAGGTAATTCTTGCATGTACCAAATGTGAGTACAAAAAAGCCGGAGCAGCAAACATCAGACCGAGAACAAACGAAATTATGAAAACTGATAACAAGAAATCAGTAACAGTAATTAGCAAAGAGGACCAAAAACTGTCAACGTTGCCCACTCTCAAAGTTGAGTGCCCGAAATGCAGCAACAACTTAGTTTATGTTTGGCAGGTGCAAACCCGAGGTGGGGATGAATCTTCAACACAGTTTATGCGATGCACTAAATGCGGACACACCTTCCGAGAATACACATAAACACTGTGCGTTTAAAAGGAAAAATACTCGCTGTCATTTTCAAACTTGGGCAAAAAGGCTTATCTGAAGTCTACCTGAAAACGGTCATAAGAGTTCTGAAAGAATTCAGTAAAAAAGTAAACCTAGACAAGACAGTTTCCTCAAGCATTATTCTTCCTTTTTGAAAATAAATGTTATGAGGTAATGCACTGCTTTATATCTACTGAATCAAGTTACACTCTCAAGTTGTGTCTCGGCGTCGCTTTCGCTCCTTTTGCGTTGAGTTAGAAGACCGAAATGAAATCTTATATCCGAAAACGACCGTAACTGTAGAAATGGGAGGGGGTGGATATTAAAATTAACAAACAATTTCAGCTAATTTTTGCAGTTGCTTTATTTATCCCCCTAATCCGACAAATAGGTAATGCACTTTTTCTTCTCTTAACACCAATGACTTGGGAAGTGGAAGGTTATTTTGTTCTTTTGCTATTTGATTACCTCACCATAGTGATAAATCTAATAATTACCCCAATTTTGCTTTTCGCATTATTTTACTACCTAGGAAAGAAATCCTACATAAACTTTGAAATGCGACCAATCCTGTTGGCGCTACTCATAGGAACCATTGTCTCCTCGCTTTTTGGTCCAATAATTTATTTAGCCATAACAGGATATACAGTAAGATTTTTTGTTATCATTCCAGAAATTATTTTACAATCAACGCTATCCCATTTTGTAGTTGACTTTCTTGTGGCTCTTGCTGGATTATCTATGGGATATATCAAACAAAAGAAATTGACGTCAATTGCTGAACCACAGATAAGCTAACGATCGCTCTCAAGTAAAGTTCTCGGCGTCGCTTTCGCTCCGCCTCGCTCAAATTTTCATAATTGGGCGCACGGGACTCAAGCTCGCTTCAGGCTGTTTTTTACCTCTGTGTTCGTTTTTGTGTCCGCGCCTTCGTCGTTATTCTCCTCGTCAACATAAACTTTTTCCTCTCTGCGGAGAGGTCATTGCGATTAAAAACCACAAATAGCTTCAAGATTTCATGAGTGGGTTGCGAACGCACTGATAAAAAAATCAAAACGCGTCAATAATTGGCCTCAGTAAAAATAGAAAGAACCGATATAGAGAATCGCGATTTTGTCTGCAATTATCGGTAACATGCGGCTTTCTTCTTCAGTATCCTCGAATAAGTGTATTGTCATTTTCTATGAAGGGGCTCGAGCATATGCTTCTATCAAATCTCGGGCTGAAAGAACACCTATGAGTTCCTTATCTTTGGTAATTGGCAGTCTCTTAATTCGGTTATTGGTCATAATTTCAGCAGCTTCATGAATGCAGGCACCTATAGGTGCTGTAATTAGGGGTGATGAGCAGGCACTACCTACTTCTGCTATTAACGATTTGTCATTAGCTAAAAACTTCGTTAATAAATCTCTTTCAGTGAATATACCTATTGGTTTTCCTTGGCTGATTACTATAACACTTCCTACACGTTTCTCAGCCATGACTTCCGCTGCCTTCTCTACAAGTAGCTCCTCATCAACGGTTACAACATGTTTGGCCATGAAGTAATCAACTTGAAACCATACTTCCATATTTTCAGGAGCCTCCGGAAGGCTTCTAATCATATCTGAAGCCGTTATAATCCCAACAACTTTTCCAGAGTCACATACTGCAAGTCGCCGTATTCTTCTTTCAATCATAATGCGAGCGGCTTCTTTAAGCGAGGACCTCAGACAAATTTTGACAACTGGAAAAGACATTATCTTTTCAACTTTTTCTTCGCGAATACTGGTACCGCCACCAATCCAATCTTTCTCAAGCTTAACGCCTCTACTAACAACATTAAGCAAATCCCTCTCAGTTATTATACCCACAGGGGTGTCATACTTTAAGACGAGCAAGCTCCCAATGCGTTTTGCTCCCATAAGCTGTGCTGCTTCATACAAAGTGTTTTCAGGAGTTATGGTGATGATGTCACGCGTCATAATATCCGCTAAATTTGGAGGTGCAATAGGACCGTGTTGATAGCTATTAGGAGTTTTTTTGTCAATTGGCATTGAAGATTTTTCTCTCGAGTTTTCAGGTTTCACGACTTACTCCCTTCTAATAATTATATCTGTACAGGTTAATTAAAAAATTTGATTCTAATTACAGAGGGGGTCTTGTATCTAATTCTGAAAAACTTGTTAAATCAGTCTTAATTCTTCAGCAATTTTCATTAACCAATACCTATTGATTTCTTAGTGGGGTTCAAGTGAGAAAAACTAACCTTCTGATTATTGTATGTATTCTTTTTTCCGTTTTGTTTTGGCTCTTAGATTCAGATGTACTCGTTGAATATTTGGCGTTTAGTGGTGTTAATCTTCTCAAAGGAAGATTATGGACAATAGTTACTTCACTTTTTTTTCATGGCAGCGTTATGCATCTAGTTGGCAACATGTTTTTCCTCTATATATTCGGCAATACTATAGAAGAAGAACTGGAAGCCAGAAAGCTTTTGACCGCTTTCTTTATTGGGGGCATTGCAACTTTTCCGTTGAGCTTGATTTTTTATGATTGGTCAATCCCATTAATCGGAGCGTCAGGAGCAATATTCACACTAGCTGCAATTGTCATGTTATTCAAGCCCTTGAAACTTTCAATCTTTTTGTTCCTGCCTCAAGGGCTAGTAGCAATTCTATTTTTCGCGTATAATGCAATAGCAATATATTCCGGTACTGAAGGCAACATTGCCTACATAGCCCACATAATAGGCTTTGTAATCGGGATCATCTTTGGCTTGTTGTGGAGCAAGAAATGGCTGAAAAACCTTCTAATAAGTATAGCATTGCTGATGGTGTACCTAATTATTGTGAACCTATTGGTTCCACTCATTTTGAACCTAATAACCTGAAACTTCAATTGTCAAGTCTGATTAAGAAGTAAACAGCGCGCAGAATCTGAAACAAAGCCCTTATAACGAAGGGCAACACTCTCAAGATTGAGAATTTAAAATGTGTGAATTTAAGGTTGTTTTCAATGGCGAAATCTTGTTTAAAGATGTAGTATACGCAAAAACTGAAGGTAACAACGTTATCGTGAAAAATGTGCTAGGCGAAGTTAGAGAATTTGAGAATTGTCAGATTAATGAAGTCAATGTGAACACAGCAAAACTTGGCTTAGGTACTGTAAAACCTTAAAGGAAGATCAATCACAAGCTAAAGGCCATCATCTGCCAATGCCATTTAGAAGGCAAGAATAGACGCTGACAAAAACAGTTTTCGTTAATTAGCAAATGGGTTAAATTTGCTTTAAATAATATTGTCTATTTAAAATTGAGTCTCTAGCAACGAGCGGAGTGAATTGTATGCAGAAACTCGTGAGACTAAGTATAGCTATAGGCGGTTTCCTGATTGTAACGAGCCTAATTTTAACAGGAACCATTTTTCTAATATCAATGAACATAATTGACTCAGAAATTTTTACTAATCCAGCAATCTCGTCGGTACTGACTATAATGTTTTTAGCTATTGGAGTTTTGGATCTAATCGCTGGAATAGTCCTACTTATGAAGAAGTGATATCCATGAAAGCTAGGAGAATCTTATCGAAAATCGTCGGAATAGCACAAACAGGAATTGGCTGCTCAATCATGCTTTTTGCCTTCCTTCTATTCTACAACATTCTGAACCTGCAAACAGTCTTAGGCTTCCCATCAGAGGCAATTGGGCTTTACCTTTGGACTTTCATCATCTTCGGATTACTATCTACCATAAGCGGACTCTTTCTTTTTTATGAACAATGAGAGATGATCGACATGAATGAGTCTCACCTGAAAAGAGAACTCGGGCTTGTTCGCACAACAATGCTAGGCATAGGCGGTACCCTTAGCGCCGCGAACTTTGTAATAATCGGTGAAGCTGCGGGGATGGCGGGTTATGCTGTTGTTCCCATAGTTGTTATCTGCGGTTTACTAAGCTTTTTGACGATGTTTAGCTATGCCGAGCTTGGCACCGCAATTCCACTGGCAGGAGGTGAATACACGTTCTCGAAGGTAGCCTTTGGCGGATTCACTAGTTTCCTTACGGGTTGGTTTGAATGGCTCAGCAATATGTTTTATACTGCGCTTTCTGCAATAGGTTTTGCATTTGTGGTTTCGTACCTCTTTCCGGAAATTAACATACCGTTAACAGCAGTTATAGTGGTGATAATTTTTGCTATTATCAACCTAAGAGGCACAAAAGCAACAGCAACAGCAGAAACCATCATAACCGTAATAGTCTTAGCCATATTGGCCGTTCTAATCATAGGTGGTTGGCATTTTATTCAAGGATCACAGTCTACACCTCAATCATCATCTACGATAGGTTTATTTGGAATATTCGCAGCAACCGCTTATCTGTTTGAACTTTATTTGGGAGCTGAAGCCGTAGCCGCAGCTCAAGCTGAAGTAAAGAATCCGGGAAGAAACATCCCTCTTGCAATTATATTGTCCGCAGTGGTTCTAATCGCACTTTACACAAGTGTCGTAATCGTCGCCGTTGGCATTGTTCCTCCAGAAATTCTTAGTGAACAATCGTCACCAATTGCGTTTGTTGCAGAACAAGCTTTAGGACCAGCAGGAGGTGTATTAATAACAATTGGCTTGGCGATTGCAGGTTTGGCGGCAACAAACGAAGCGATTATGGCGCAGTCACGAGTGCTATATGCTATGAGCAGAGATGGCTATATGCCCAAGGGCTTATGCAAGATTCATAAAAGATTCTGCACCCCTCACGTTGCCATAGTTGTTGGCGCAATTTTCACAGTGATTTTTGCAGCAACTGGATTTGTGAATTTTGTAGTTTATGCTGTTAACCTCGGATTTATAATCGGTTTCTCAATCGTGAATCTGGCAGTGATTAGACTCAGAAAGACAGCGCCTCATCTGAAAAGACCTTTTAAGACGCCACTATATCCTTTAACGCCTATCGCAGGTATAGCAGCTTCAATTTTTCTTGTCCTTTTTATCGACCCATCCGTGCTGATTCTTGGTTTTGAACTGATAATCGTAGCTATTCTCATCTACTACATTAAAATGGTGGGTCAAAATCGCATTCGAATTGCTTTTGGAGGAATAAGCTTAGGCCTAGGCGTATTTGTAGCATTTATAACATACCTAGTGGGAAATAATGCGCTTCTGCAAGAGACCCCACACGAATTGAGAATGATAATTCTTGGCTTCTTATCTTTCGCAAGCATAATTCAGATTTTAGCAGGAATTTTGAACCTTCTTGCTTCTGACCATTAGAGCAATTAATGACATAATGAAGCGTAGATCTCAGGTTGGCAAACCTTAATAAAATTAGAGACGTCTACCTTCTTTTGTATGCGACGTAAACGGAAAAAAAAATATCTCAACACAGAGCCAACGATGGTCGATGTAGATAACTTGCTTGTTGACACCACACGCAGTGAGCGCTTTCAAGTTTTTGAAATATTGTCTTCAATGCGCAAGTTGTTAATTACTTTGCTAATGTCGTCAGGATTGATATCAACATTCCTTTCAGTTCAGTTGCTTATGGGAGTTGAACTTTTTGCGTCATCAAGCTTCATCGTTTTAATAGCTACGAGCTTCATAGGTGTGGCTAACATAGCCTGCGGATTACTATTGCTAGCCTCCGATTGACAATCCTGATCAAACCAAAGATCATTCTAGTTCCAGAAAATGAGAAAAAAATAGATCAGATTGTAGAAGTTTTCACCAAGTTGAGTCTAAGCCCGAATGTCCAGCATCGTTCAGCCAGCTGTTAACCCACTGCCCTTTTGTTCCCGATTGATGTGATCTCTTGGGAATGTTGGAAGCAGTCAGTCACTGTGACAACTGTTCTTTGCTGGTCGATTCCAGCATGCTCCCCAACTTGGTAACTGTATATTAACCGTTTCGTTTCGTATTAAGTTGCTTGTACAAAAGCAATTTAATTGGATGGTTACATGCAATTGAATTTTTAACACAAAAAGCGTAACTATTTCATGGTATTTAGGATTGACATCTGAAAACAACAATGCATATTTAAACTAAGAATGGGTTGGTGTATAAGATAAGTAGGATTGTGTGGCCGCCTATGGTTTATATACGAATTTAAGGTTTAAAGTCTGAAGTTTAAATAAGTAACTTATCTTTATCAACTGATTAGGAAATAAATAATGAATAGTAGGGATAGATTTGAGCAAGACTTAAGTACCTTAATTTCTCGGCTTACTCTTGACGTTGAAAAAGATGTTGAGAACAAGTTAATTATGCTTAAGCAATGGCTGATTAACCTCCAAAAGAAGAACATTGTGAAGATAAACCATTCTGTTATGGAGCTAGTCTGCGCTAAGTATCTAATATTGAAGGGTTATGAGGTGCAGCTTGAATATCCTCTTAATGACCTTTTAACTTGTGACCTGTACTCCATAAAAGGTTATGGGAATCTTATAGTGGAAATTGAAACAGGTTTTATTCCTCCAGATTATGCGCTATCTCCTTTAACTTACACATCGGCTCGTTTAGCCAGCAAAATAATTAGGTACAACAGTTTCGCTGGAAAATTCGCGTTAGGTATGCCCCCTCACTACATTCTACCTTTTCCAAAAGCTTTAGCTAAACCGCCCAGAAAAAGAACATTCAAAGAAATTCTTGAAATAAAGAAGCTCTGTGATAAGTACTACCAGAATCCCCCTGTCACCAAAGAAGAGATTCAAAACGCTCGTATACAAGAGATCTACATTATAGATGTTGATCAAGCAAAGGTTCAGGAAATTGATCCGGAAACCTACATGAAACGTGCTTTAAATAGAGGTATGCTTCCCGATTATTCGGCTTCTTAAAATTGGGAGCGATAAAACCGATGAAGTTTTGCGTGTATATTCTTCTCTGCAATGATGGAAGCTATTATACTGGTTACACTAAGAATTTGAAGAAGCGGACAGAGCTCCATGAAAACGGAAAAGGTGCACGGTATACTAGAACTCATAAACCTGAGCGGGTAGCCACGTTGAACTCTTCCACTCGCGAGGGAAAGCCATGAAACGGGAAAAGGCAATAAAAAAACTTTCACATCAACAGAAACTCAATTTAATCAATACGCAAAACACTTTGAAATAATGTTCCTAAAGTTATTTTCAAAGAAATTGATTAAGAATTTATTTCTGATTTCCACTTTGGGCGAGCTAAACCCCAAAAAGAAAAGAACGGGGTTGAAAAGCTGAACGACAAAGAAGGCTATAGTTCAAATCTAGATGACAAGCATCAACACCAAGCTTGTACTTAGTGGTACGAGGATATTATCGTTTATAGGCAATGGGAGACTCTCAACAGTCATGGCAACTGCCGCTGCAATTAGCGCCATCAGTGGTGTTACGAAAAACACTCCAGCCAAGAAAGCAAAAAAGAAGCCAAAAAGGGAGCCTCCTAACGTTTTCCCTTTGTTGAATGGTAATTGTTTTGTCGGGATAAAACCTCCAAAAAGCGAGGCAGCACTATCACCTAAAGCGAATATGGCAATAGAGGCACTGTTTATGGGCGGTGGGAATAGCAATAATGTTAGCAGTATGCCTACAGCAAAGTAAAGAGGGGCGGCAGCAAACTCGTACAGTTCTGCTGGTGAGGCGGCGTTGCGCGTTACGGCTGAGATAAGGGGAAGGCTTTTCCTGCTCATTCGAAAGATCTCGGAAAGGGCATAAAACGCACTCACAATGCAGATCATTATCGCAACTATGGGAACTCCGACTAACCCGGCTAAAACTGGAACAAAAAAACCAGAAGCATGAATGATTTCTCTTAATAGGTCATTCTTTGAGAGTTGAGACTGGGGTCTTGGCTTTCTGTCTATTACGTTAAGAATTTTTGATAACTCACCAGAAACTACAGTATCCGCTTTGACTCGTAACACAAAATCTGGGTTGTAACCCACATTATATGTTCCAGAAAGAAAGATGCAACTGTTATTTCTGTCATCAGCGATAACTACGCAATCTTCCCAACTAAGCCCTTCAGCATTTACTATCTTTCTCAGGACTAGGTTTTTACCATTGGCTTCTAAAACATCACCCCAAATGTTCCCTGTCAACGTACCGTTATTCACACCAACTTCGATACCTACGGCATAATCTGCACCAAGCCCACCAGCCATTTTCTTAACAAGTATGGTGGGTATTCCTGAGCTTATTAGTGCTATTTTGCAGTTTCTGTTTTTGAGGCTATCAAATAAGCTCTGCAGTTGAGGATTTTTAGGGATTCCAATAAATATCTTTGCGAGAGTTTCAATTTCAATACCCTTCATGATGGTGAATATATGTTCAAGAGCCGACTTCAATGAGATAATGCCTGTTTCGTACAGAAATCCAATAAACAACATTTTCACTAGTTGCACAAAACCCAAACTTCTGCCCACATCAAACATGAAACGGTTTTTTGGAATTAGTACTCCTTCAATGTCGAAGACCACAAGCTTTAGTTTGTCAATGTCTGCCAAATCCAACCTTTTTCACTTCTAGCTTTCAGTTTTACTTATGACTTTTACAGATAGCAATCATTGCACTAACATTATCAGTTATTTATTGTTGAATAAGCAGTTATTCTGATTGACCACAGATGTACTGTTCATCTTGAAGTTCAAGGGGGCAGCCTCCACCGCACACTTGTAGTTGATGGCAGTCGTTGCATTTAGGTTCCACATATTCTCTGTTTCGAATTTTTACGGCGATAGGATGATTCCAAATTTGTTCCCATTTATCAGTGAGAATGTTTCCAATGCTTTCGAAGTAGCTTTGACATGGATAAACCTGACCGTTTGGTCCGACGCACATATTTATCATAGCTGCGGTGCAAGATTTGACTCCTAAACCCAGCTGAACTGGATCAAGGCGACAGTATTGGGTTGGCGTATACCAGAGAAACTTGAGGGAAAGTTGCTGAGCTTTATCCCGTATCGAAGTCAGAAGCGGTACCAACTCCTCAAATGACAAAACGAACTCTTGGCTGACCTCTTTTCCCTTTCCCGAATAGATGAGGCTGTTGCAGCCGAAAGCTGCCACGCCAAGCTCTTTAATGTACTCAATTGTTCTCAGAAAATCTGGGGCGTTGTGTTTGCTCAACGTAGTATTGGTAGTTACATAGATTTGGGATCTTACAGCGTTTTTTATTCCAATTACAGTTTCCTTCCAGCTTCCCTCCGCTGACGTCATTAAATCGTGAATTTGAGGCTTATGTGACTCAAGAGTTATCTGAACAAAATCTAAACCTGCCTTCTCGAGGGTTTGCACGTAATTATTGTTTTTCAGATTTCTACCATTAGTAATTAAGCCAGTAACCATGCCTTTGTTTTGAGCATACATTAGGAGTTCTGGCAGATCCTTGCGTAAAGTCGGTTCGCCACCGGTGAAGGTTACGATGAAAACACCGATATCGCTCAAGCGGTCCATCACTTCTTTCCACTGGTTGGTATTCAGCTCAGGGGTTTCATGTTGCCCGCCAGTGTAGCAATGAATACAGTCATTTTGACATTTGAAAGTAAGTGTCAGATCCATCCGTAATGGTGCTGTATAATTATAGCTGAACGGTTCCTCTTTTTCCACTTCAAGGAAGGTTATAGGGCATATTTTCTCAGTTCGAGCTAGCGTGCTGATCTTGTAGACGAGTTGCTCGTAGTCTGCTTTTGCTTTCGTTTTGTTCACGCGGTACATGCGGCGAATCTGCTTCAGCACTTCGTTTTCAGGCAAGCCCTGCATGAAATAATACGTGTAAGCAGTTGCTGTCTCGTTCAAGTGAAGTACAGTGTTTGCATTTATCACCATTACCCCGCGTCCGTCATGCTGAACGCGAAGCTGAAGCGCCATTCGCTTAAATTCACCCTTCCCCCGGTAAGTGTACCGTCCTTTTGGAACTATGGGGGGTCTCAGCGCTTTTCGAAGGAAACTCAAGTTTACCCTACACCTCCTCCTGCACAAGCGCAAGCACATGAAACACAGGCACACGCACAGGCGCACGCGTGACATGCGCAGACACATCCAGATTCCTGTCTGGCGGGTGTATGCGACGCCTTCTGGGGTTGTATTGGAATTATGGCATTAGCAAACTTTTCTATATCTGTTACAATGTTGCTTGATGTTTTTTCCACAGCAGTGGCGATGTTGTTTGCAAATTCGGCGCCTGGAATCTTTGGAGTTGGGGCAGATTCGGTGGGTGCGTCAACGTTTGGTTTATAGGTGGGGCGCGGATTGTAATGGCGATATCCATACCAGTACCAGAACCAGAATGGGCTAGGGTTAAAGGTGCGGTTGCGAAAAGTTGTTTTCGTGCGGGAGCGGTAATTTGGATCAAGCATTAGCCACAGCAGATGCTCATCATACGCTTTTGAAGCTAAATCAACAGTGCCAGCTTGCTCTACTTGTGACCACCCTTTTGCCACGATCTTACGGTAATAATCGATTGTATCGCGGCGGCTATACCCACGTAGTTTTTGCTCCACGGTGTCTCTTAGAAATATCACGGTATGCGCTAATTTACCCTCATCAAGAGTGCCAGTTTGCTTCAACGATTGGAGAAAATCGATTTCGTAGTATCGCAGCGGATTTTCGCTGGTTCCTTTTTTGCTTTTAAACAAAGGCATTATTCTAAGCTTAAGTGAGGGGTTAGTTGATTCAACCCAAACGGCTCTTTTCTGTAGCAGACCATACAAGATTTCTGTGACGATCTGCGCAGGTTTCATGTCAAGCAAATAGGAAGCTTCAACCGCGGTCAAGCCACGTCTTATTCCAAGAGTTTCCATGCTAACTTGTGGCGATAGGTAAGATTTTTTGCGTGCTGCGTAGATAATAGCAACTATTACTATGATTCCAAAAACCGATGCAACTAGTATTAACCCATAAACTTGAAAGAAAGCGACTATGCCGGTAGGTTGTGTCTGGTAGTTCTCTACATATTCAGCTGGAAAAGAAACACCTATAGGGTACCTTTCATCTGGGCTGAGGTTCTGGGTTTCCCAATAAAGTCCCAATCTGCCATCCTCAACCAGTGCGTTATCCCAAAAAATCTCAGTTGTTTTCACCATATTTCTGTCTACGCCTGTAGGAAAAACAACCAGTATGCGTAGGTCGTGAACACTTGCGTGTTCCCACCATGTAGGAGTAAATTGCATACCCACATTACCCTCATTATCAGTGTCCTCCCATACCATACGCGCAACGTTCGTTGTCAAATTAAATCTGGCTGTTTGCCCTGCCATTAACGGTTGGTAAAGATTAACCTGGACTTTATAATCGCTTCCGTAGCTCCCGTCAGACGCGGACAACAAGTGTCCATACTGGTCAATAGCTTCACCAATAGTAAAATCGCTTTGCGGCTGTCCGATGAATATATAGTTTATATTTGAGCCAGAATCAAGGGTTAAGCTCATATCATAGAATAGATCGATTGTCCCATCCGGATTTATCCAGATTTTTACCCATTCATGGTCAATATGATAGATACGATCCTGCGCATAAACAGTGGTCATAACTGCCATAGCGAAGATCAATGCTAATGCTGCTGCAAAGACGTGAAAGCGTCTTTTCACCATTTTGGCTCCTCGGTAACTTCAAAGGTGTTTCCGCAGTAGGCGCATGTCGCGTAGGGAACACCTGACACTATCTTAATATGGTTTACGTCAATGGAAGCTGAGCAGGTGGGGCATTTAAGCGGAGCTGTTTTCATTTGACCCGAAAATTCTACTTGGTGAATCACGGTTTTTGGCTTTCGCGTTATATAGTAAGCTATCGCAACACCAACACCAAGTAAAATAACGCTGATAGTTAACCTTGTAAGAGTGAGTGATGGCTCAGCTGAAGCCGCTATAGCAAAGATTACTCCGAAAAAGAATAAAAACGCTACAGCAATGGCCCCTAATACTGTTATGATTTTCACATTTATTTGAGGTGTAATATCTAGCAATTTAATTTTGCCCTTAATCCATCTCCATTTTTGTTTCCATTATGTGCTTACATTAGAAACAAGGCTTCGAGTCAAGGTGTTACTGTGAATTGTTCATATCGGTTTTCTTAAGGTGGATCGCTGCTACAGTAGCATTGACATTTTTCTCTTCAACCACAATTATTATCTGGGATGTGTGAGGTGCAAATATTCCCCGTTTTATATTGATTCCTGATATTGCGCCAATAGCAATGGAAGCTACTCCGGCGGAGTCTTTCATCCTATCACCGATGAGTGTGACCACACCTAAACCATATTCTATTTTTAAATTTTCGTCAAAGCCTTTCATCTTCTCCTCATTTTTTCGCAAAAATTCCGAGTCTAAGAACAAGAAGTCTCTGATTCTCTCACCAGTCTCCAAGGTTTCAGCACCCAAATCTATGAAGTCATTGCGTTTTTCCCAGATTCTCAGTGAATCTTCCAGAGAACGGCTTTTCTCGTCGTTCATAGAAAGAATAGCGCAGCCAGCTTTTCCAGTTAAGCATTTTACTATTTCACCGCCTTTTATCTCAGACTTAATCATTGAATACATGTCAGGTTGATCTATTGGAACTACCCGCAAAGGCTGCAGAAATTGCCTAGCCATAGCGATTGCAGGACTCTGCAGGATTTTCATGCCCATTAAAGAAGCTTTATGCGCCTCATTGTATGTAAGCGCAGCCACATGCTCAGTTTTTTGTCCATTCACGACCTTAGGGTCAGCACTTTGGACTGGCACATCTTTGAACAAAAGCGTTTCTGTCTGATAGCGACTTTTCAACAAGCATGATGTGAAAACCGCTGTGAGATCTGATCCACCTCTGCCCAATACTGTTTCAAGCCCGTCTGCAGTTACACCAAGAAATCCAGCTAGCGAAACGACCTTGCCCTCTTCCAAAGGTTCAATTAACGCGTTAACACGTTTCTCACTCAGTCCATAATTCGGCGTAGCATAATCAAAATTGTCATCCGTAACGATTGGCCAGCTATGTACTGGAACACGACAAGAATCAACATCGTTGCTTTTCATAATATATTCCGCTAGCGTTGACATGGCAAGTTCTCCACCGTGCGTGAGAATTTTAGCTTTCATGCTACCGCTAAAACGTTTGTTGACTGAAGCGAGAGCGATTCGAGTCTGCTGTTTATAACTAACAATTTCGTTTTGCGCCAGCTTAAGGAACTTGCCTTTAACATGAAGCTTTGCGATTCGGTCGTAAATATTGAAAACGGGATCTATGGAAACCTGGGTTTCCCGTGCATATGATTCGCCTATTTCGATAAGTTTGTCGGTGCAGCTCATCGGTGCTGAGAACACAGCTATCGGACCAACACCGTCTTGTGTTTTTAGCTCTTTTATACGGTTTAGAATCTTGGGAAATCCTTTGCCTTCTACATCTAACAGACTGCCACCAAATTTAGCCACTGAAAGCTTTTTCTTTATTTCCCATACCTCCTGAGCATAGATTTTAGCAGATTGACCATGCCTTAAATATTTTTTTAAATGAGCCAAACCTCATTTATCGTGGTCAAAGCAAATTTTATAATCGCATAGCACGCTCTTAAACCATATGCCCTTCATGACAGAGAAACTTCAAAAAATTCTGGTTTCAAGGGCTTTGCAGAAATATTGGCTATTCACTATACTACTGCTGTTGCCAATATTGTCTCTTGTATCATTTCATATAGGCTTGCTAACCGCAATAATTTTCACCTTAGTTGTCCCGGGCTTGATTTTCCACAGGTTTTTCAGTTTAAAACTGCATGAAATCTTAGTTTTTATCCCTGTTTTCAGCATCCTTTTGTCAACCCAACTAATATACTATCTATCGTTAATTCTCGGTTATTCAAGAGAAATCATATTCACAGCCTTTCTTATCTTAGCTGTTATTTACGGTTTAGTGAAGTCAAAAAAGGATTCCACTCACTCCTTCAAGGATATCCTCAAAATTGCGCAACAAAACAAAGCGTCATTGCTGATTTTTCTTCTTATTTTCTTTATTTCAGCAGTCGTTCTTTATCGAAGTGTTTGGTTTGAAAATGACCTTGGCATAGTTATAACAGGTTCAAACTGGCAAGACACACCTTTGCATTACGAAATTATAGAAAGCATAAACAACGGTAACTTTCCCCCTCAAATGCCTAATTACGCAGGAAACAGCATGAGTTACCACTACTTTGTAGACTTTCACACGGCTATCGTGGAGAAAACTTACGGGTTTCTGCCCAAACTTCTTCCGTTTCTGAACTCCGTTTTCATAGTCATTTTTGCCTTGTCGGTATACTCTTTAGCTAGGCCGAACGGAAAACGAGCAGCAATTTTCACCACTGTCATAGCAACATTCGGCTGGGGGTTAAGCTACATTAGCCTTTTTTCCGCGGTAACTAGTGGACAATTTAACATCGCAACGAATTACATGTACCAGTATAATGAATTCTTCGGTTTGCCTCCGATATTCGACAATCTGCTCCAGCAGAGGCCGCTACTAATTGGTCTGCCAGTTTTCGCGTTCATTCTAGCCTTGATGAGAAACATGGAAAACAAGAACAAGTCTATTCTAGCTGGCGTCGTTACAGGCTTGCTATTTCCTTTCCACGCGATATCCTTCATATGTTGCTACGCTGCCTACTTCGTCAGTCTCCTATTGGATAGCAAGCGCTTCAGAAAGCACCAACTGTATTTCCTAGTTTCCGCCATCATCGCGTTGCCGTTCCTCGTTTCCAGCAGCTCTTCTGCTTCAATCACTTTTACCCCTTTATGGGCACTAAGCTTCTTGAAAGACCCAATTCTGTTTTATATCGCAAATCTCGGTATTCCATTCTTGCTCTCTTTTATCTTCATAAAGAAAATCAAGGGAACCTTTCTGAAAATCGTCTTCATTATGCTGTTTCTAGCTCCTAACCTAATGTCTATTACTCCCAACCCTTGGGATATGTACAAGTTTTTCATTTTCGCTTGGATTCCCATAGCCGTCCTGAGTGGGGCAGCTCTAGCAAGAATAAGAAAGAGTTTAGCACTGGTTCTGCTTTTGTTCTCCGTTTTAACGACGGCAAGCGTTATCTCATACAACGTCGGAACAAACTATCAAGCAGCAAGCTGGGACGAATACAATGCAGGCATGTGGATCAGAGACAACACTGAAGAGCAAGCGGTTTTTCTAACCTATTTTTCAATTCACTCTCCTCCAACAATGATAGGAGGGCGGCTGAGAGTAGGGTCTTACGTAAATTGGCCTTATGGTCATGGCTTAGCACTTGAAGATATCTACAAAAGGTTAGACGATATTGACTTAGCCTATAGGGGCAGCGAAGAGGATTTGAGACAAGTCGTTGAAACGTACCATGTCACGTACATCTACGTTGGCAGAGAAGAGCTAAACAAGTATCCGGGATGCGATGTAAGGTTTAATAGCGTGGAATGGCTGGAAACTGTTTACAGTGAAAGTTTACGAGTTTACAAGGTAACTTACTAACGCACAAACATCTTGACGAAAGCTATCACAGTTTCGTAAAAAACGCTTTTATTCGGAGGGTATGAATAAGACTTTAGAGGGGAAAAATGAAAATCAACTTCTCGTTTGAAAAGCGCGAAGCCCTAGTTTTAGCAACATTGCTTGTCATTGCGTTTATGGTTAGATTTGCGTTTTTCTCAAATCAGGGATATGCAGAAGTTGACACTCGCGATTTCATGATTTGGTTCCAAACCGCAGCAGACTATGGACCGAGAACGTTCTATTCCAATACATGGTGCGACTATCCACCTTTCAACATCTACTTTTTCTGGATTTTCGGCTTACTTGCAAAAAGCCTCTCTCTTTTCGGAACAAGTCTTTTCACGTATGTCATGAAGCTGCCTCCTAATCTCTTCGACATGGCAACTTCAGTCCTCATTTTCGCTTTTGTACGGAAACGTTTAGACTTCAAGATGGCGCTTTTGACTACTGCGCTGTACGCTTTTAATCCTGCTGTGATCTTCAACGCAGCAGTTTGGGGTCAATTCGACGCTATTTACACATTTTTCCTTGTTCTCTCGCTTATGTTGGCTCTAGCATCTAAACCTGAGTTATCAGCTGTAACTTACACTCTCGGAATTTTAACAAAACCCCAAAGCATTGCCCTATTACCGTTGATTGCCTTTCTGATTCTCAGGAAGAAAGGATGGCGGTGTCTTTTAACCTCAATTCTGGCTGGAGCGGCAACCATTTTCACGGTGATTATTCCGTTTGAATGGAGCAATCCTATAACTTTCTTGAGTGATATTTACTTAGGAGCCTATGGCGGCTATGCGTACACTTCAATAAACGCTTTTAACATGTGGGCATTAGGTGGCTTATGGGTGCCTGATGGAAATCTATTGATACTAGGATGGGTACTCTTTGGAGCTTTTACGGTTCTAACCTTGTATGTTTTACATAAACGCCTTAGCGTTTCAAGCGAGGCGTTAGTGCTTTTTTCAGCGTTCATGCTCCTATTCGGTTTCTTCATGCTTCCAACGAGGATTCATGAGCGATACCTGTTTCCAGCTATCAGCATTATAGTTTTGTTGGTACCCTTTGTGAAGAAAACTCGTTTTCTCTATGTAGTATTAACTACAACTTTGCTTATCAATCAAGCCTATGTGCTGTCATTCTTGAATTCTGCTGACCCATTCATCAAACAGGGCGATTTGGTAGTTCTAACGGTAAGCTTGATTAATTTACTAGTGTTGCTATACGTTTTAGTGCTGACATGGGACGGACTCAAGGGGAAGCCATTCAGAATTACAGCCACAGTAACAGACAGGCACCAAGTAAGAGGCCGAAAAGAATGAAGTTCGAGATATACCTAGACAAAAAAGATTTGGTAACGATTGCTGTGTTTTCGATCGTTTTCTTCTCGATTGCCACATGGAACCTCGGCTTGTCCCAGACACCTGTCAACGGTTGGCGAATAACGGAAAACAAAGTATTCTACATTGACCTAAGCGAACAAGCTAATACTGGCACGGTTTATGTCTTAGTTAAGAACGGCTCTGCTGAAGTTCAAATTTTCACCGGCTCTCCAGGAAGCTGGAATAATAGTATGAGCCTTAGCATCGCAGCTAGTTATTACACTTGGAAAGAAGTAGCTGTTAATAGTCTAACCCGTTACGTGCGTTTTGAACTTCAACCTATGTCATCTATTGAACTGGCAGAGGTAGCTGTACTAAATCCAAATAGTCAACTGATTGCTGTTACAGCAATTGTTGGAGAAAACTATTCCGACCCTAACTTGTCTCTCCTAATTGATGAGCAGAATCTGGTTCAGCTTCCGCCCACATACTTAGGAGAAACGTTCTTCGACGAAATCTACTTTGTTAAAAGCGCAGAGCAATACCTCAACTTTCAAGTGCCATACGAGTGGACGCACCCGCCCCTAGGAAAACTAATACTTGCTTCAGGAATCTTAGCATTCGGTTACAACCCTTTTGGCTGGCGAATAATGGGGGTCATATTCGCTATGTTGATGATTCCCGCGATATACATTTTGGGAAAGAAACTTATTGGGACATGGATAGGAGCTTCAGCCTCCGCTTTCTTGTTAACCTTCGACTTTATGCATTTCACCATGGCGCGGATGGCAACAGCTGATACCTACGTGGTCTTCTTTTCACTTGCATCACAGCTTTTCTTTCTGATTTACTTAAAAAGCGTGCTGAAGAATGGGTGGAAGGCCCCAATTAAACCCCTTTTTTTGGCGTTTATATTTTTCGCTCTTGGCTTCTCAACCAAGTGGGTTGTGCTTTACGGTTTTGCAGCTCAGTTAGTAATTCTCGTCATGCTCAGGCTCAGAGAAATCACGAAGGTGAAGAAAAGCCTGCTAGAAAAGCTCAACACATTCTCAAATCACCCATACGCCTCAGTTCTAGTCTTCTCGTTGGTAGCCGTGCTCATCTACTTCTTAACCTATATCCCAGACATACTTGCAGGCCGCTCATTAATCGAGGTTATAAACCTGCAAGGGTCAATGTATGGCTACCATTCAACGCTAGCGGCTACTCACGCGTTTTCGTCTCCATGGTGGAGCTGGCCTCTAATGGTATACCCAGAAGGACATGCGCCATTGTGGCTTTTCGTATCATACCTGCCTGAAAACTTCAAGTCAACTATAGTGTTGCTGGGCAACCCAGCTGTATGGTGGGTTGGCTTCGGATGCATTATTGGCATCTCTTTTTTTGCGCTAGTTAAAATCATAAATACGGCTGGAAAACGACTAGGCGAAATAGGGTTGCCTATCATTTTTATTCCGGTGTTTTTCTTTTTCCAGTGGGTTCCCTATATCATCATTTCGAGGGTCACGTTCATCTACCACTTTTATGTTAATGTACCACTTCTCTGCTTGGCATCGGCTTATCTCATAAGCAAATACTGGAACAACAAGTGGATGAAAGTGACAGCGATAGCTTATTTTGCAGTTACAGTGGCTATGTTCGGGCTGTTTTACACCGTTATTTCAGGGATGCCTGCATCTCGCACATGGATTGAAAGCTTGAAATGGTTTGAGAGCTGGGTGTTCTAAACTTGAAAAAGGATGCAAGTCACAGTCCCCTAAAGGTTTCAGTGGTTCTCCCAGCTCATAACGAGGCAGGAATTTTAGAGCCAGCAGTGATGGAAATAAATAAAATCCTTAACAAGTACAGCGAAGCTTACGAGATTGTAATCGCTGAAGATGGCAGTACAGATGGAACTGACAAAAAGGCAGATGAACTTTCGAAAAGGTCACCTACTGTAAGACATCTGCACTCAAAAAAACGACTTGGGAGAGGTAAAGCCTTGAAGAGTGCCTTCCAACAGTCCAGCGGTGAAATTCTCGTTTACATGGATGTAGATTTAGCTACTGATGTAAGACAACTGAAAGAACTGATCGAAAGCATTGACAAAGAGGGGTATGACTTCGCTACTGGTTCAAGATTACTGCCTGAAAGCAAAGTTGAAAGAAGCGGAACGAGAAATATTACGTCTATAATCTACAATTTCATGGTCCGAGCGGTTTTAGGTTCAAAAGTTAAGGATCATCAGTGCGGATTCAAAGCATTCCGGCGAGAGCCACTTTTGCAACTGCTTGAGGAAGTAGAGGCTAGTCACTGGTTCTGGGATACTGAACTTCTTGTTAGAGCACATCGTAGAGGCTTCAGAATAAGAGAAATCCCAGTATTATGGAAAAGTGGACGAGAAACGAAAGTAAGGCTTTTTCATGACTCATTCTATATGGGTTGGCAGATACTCGCACTCTGGTGGCGACTTAAGAGTCACTAGCTCAGTTATTCATTTCCTTTTAGTGAACAGAACAAATGCTCTGGCAACGAATGATAAGCCTAGGATAACCATTAAGCCTGCCCAGAACACGAACCAGTCGCTTCTGCTAGTGGAGCTGTTTAGGTATGTTGTTACTAGGTATCCTGCTCCGAACCAATAAACAAGATTACCTATTGTTTCCGCCTTTTTAGCAATTGGCGAGCTCATCATAATTCTCAGCACCAAGAATATGATTTGTAAGATAACCAGACCTATGCATAACTGGAATAATGCTCCGTAAAGTACTGAATGAGCTGCTGGATTAATAGGAGCTGGCAAAGAAATGCTTGTTGTAGGAACATCGACAAATCTGAAACTCCCTAAGAAATCAAAAAATGCGTTCCAAAGGCTTGAGGGTAGGTTAACAACGTAAATTATTCCAAGCAGAATGAGAAAAGCACCGGCCGAGATTGCAGTAAACAATCTTTCTTGAGCCTTATACGAGCTATTTTGCTTGTTTAGATTCTTGTTCAATTTTCTTCTCCCTAATCGATTATTCGCGACTATAGCACATAAAACTTGCCTTTCTTACGGCAACTAAGTGTATGTTTTAAATACTTAGGCCTTAATAGGACATAAGGAGAGGGCAAAAGTTTATGGTTTATTGTCCTAAATGTGGCAAGGAAGTAGATGACGCAATGGGTTTCTGCCCTAGATGTGGGGCATCGTTGAAAGCGGAAATGCAAGCGGAGAGAGTCGTAGTTCAACAAAGAAGCGAAAAAGGCGAAAAAGGCGAAAAAGGCGAAAAAGGCGAAAAAGGCGAAAAACAAGAGAAGCAAGAGCCTGAAAAAGGCGAAAAGTACGAGAAAGGCCAATACGGATACATAGGCTGGTTGATTGGTGGCCTAATCCTAATACTCATTGGTTTCTTCGCGGTTCTTCGAATTTCTAATATAATTACTTCAGGAGTCAGTTGGGCATTAGTGCTTTTGATAATTGGCGTTGTAGTGATAATTACTGCTATTTACTTTGCTAGCACCGCGCGAAAGCGATATCCTCCGCCTTCTTAGAGAAACCAGCCCAGAAACAGACGGTATAATCTGTGTTCAAGAAGTGTTAGGGTATTTTTTCTCCCAAACACTCGAAAATAATCTTTGCCAGCTGCTTCTATCATGTCACCTATAGCATAACGAGGAAACAGACATGAAGAGATTAATAGGCTACCCCACTCACCGCGTTTCAGTTCATGCAACATTTTAACGCTGTGTCCAGTATCCACTTCAAAGAAGTAACCGTCATAATTAGGCGTAACATAAGGTAGGTCATCTAGCTGCTGGGCGAAAACACCCTCTGTTGCCGTATACATCTCTACAATCGGCGCAGGTCCGAAGTACTTTCTGAGGACTGAGGCGTACTTGAACTGGATCTTACGTACACTAGTACAAAACAGCGCTTTCAAATTCCAAAGATCAGCAGGCTTTTTCCCATGCTTTCGCTTAATATACTTAGCAAAAGCCAATATTACAGGGGTGACACCCATAGTTGCAGTGACGTTTTTACCAAGTGCCTTCTGGTAAACTAGCTCGAACCTATTCTCCCAATCTGATTTGCGTATTCCCGAGCCAAGCTCATCTATAGCTTCTTGTCTCGGTATCAAGCTTACCCGGTCGAACATGGGGTTAAGCCTGGCGTAAGTTCCAGAACTATATCCGTAAGTAACTTTGCGATCTCCTATGGTCATGGTGTGGACGCTGGAAGGAAAATTCAAGTTTAGTATGTCGCCTGTGAAAACTTCAAAGCTCTTTCTCCTAAGCGCGAAATTTATTAGTGCTCTTGCCCCGAACGTAAAAATCTGTTTCAGGTGAGTCGGCGTAACAGGCAAAACTTTTGCCTTTCCAGTTGATCCTCTCGTCATCACCCAACATTCTAGTGGTTCAGACAGAATTGCGTTATAGTTGCCCTCTTTCACCTTGGTAAAGTATGGCAGCAGCTGCTTATAGTCTATTATTGGAAAGGTTTTTTGATAGTCAGCAATTCCACTAATTTCTGGAGCGTAGTGGCTTTTTCCGTAATCCGTTTCTGAATATTTCGTCAGTAGCTCACCAAGAACCCTTTCTTGCGCTTTCTGGGGATCCTTCAACGACTCATACCATGGATCAATTATCGGCTCTAAAATGCTTTTGATAGTGTCTTGATCAGGCATCATTTGATTTCTCCTAGCAACTTGTCTGAATTGCCTTATATTCTTCGCCGTACATAACTGAAAAAAGGTGAAGCTGATTGGAGCAAACAGTCCACACTGTTGCTGAAAAAATTAAAAAACTTGAGGTGCAAGGCGCAAGAAACATTGCAATAGCAGCCATTAAATCTATCGAAGCTTTGGCGAAAGAAACAAGCGCCAAGACTTCGAAAGGTTTCATGAAAGAGCTTTCTGAAGCCCGTGATGTCCTATTCGCTTCAAGGTCAACTGAGCCGCTTATGCGAAACGCACTACGGTGGATAATCAACAAAGTGGAAAACAGCGGCGAAGAAGTTGAAGCGCTCGCTAAAGTGGTTGCCTCAAGTTCAAGCAAGTTCCTAAAGAACCTTGAAGACTCAAAAGAATGCATCGCCGAGATAGGAGCCAAGCGGATTCGTGACAATATTGTGGTTTTCACTCATTGTCACTCTTCCTCAGTAACGCATATTCTCCGCAAAGCAAAGGAAGACGACAAAGAGTTTGAGGTTATATGCACAGAAACTAGGCCTGTTTTTCAAGGCAGAATAACCGCTAGAGAACTATTGTCCTTAGACGTTAAAACAACGTTTATTGTGGATTCTGCAGCTCGTTCTTTCATACGAAAGGCTGACATCGTAATTGTTGGCGCTGACGCAATAACATCTGAAGGAAACGTTATAAACAAGATTGGAACAGGAACCATAGCACTTCTAGCTCATGAGGCGAGAAAACCATTCTATGTTGTCGCGGAATTGCTAAAATTTGACCCTACCACGGTTTGCGGTGAATACTCACAAATTGAGGAACGAAATCCCGATGAAGTTTGGAAGAACGCACCTAAAAAACTGGAGGTCCGTAATCCCGCGTTTGATGTTACGAAACGAGAATTCATCCACGGTATAATATCTGAGGAAGGCATAATTCCACCACATGCAGTGAGCGAAGTAATCCATCGTAAATATCCATGGATTTTGTAGTAAAACTGCTGAAAACTTACGAATTCACAATTTCAGTAGGTGATTCTCTTCAATGGTTTTGTGTAAAGTGAGTTTAGAGTTCTTGGATTTCGCATTTGAGTTTCTTGATTATTTCTTCTGCGTTTAGGGGTTCTACTTTTAGGGTGTAGAGTTTGTTGGGTGTGCGGAGTTTGAGCTTAACAATGCTTTCTAGTCTTTTGACTGAGCAATATTTCGCTGAAGCGCTCATCTCCACAAATTTTTCCACATCAAAGATTTCGGTTGGCATACGTAGTCCTCGTGTTAGTTGCTGTGATGGATACAAAAGCGAGTTTTTATCTGTTTTGGTTCGCAATTTATGTGCAGAACAGCTTAAATCTATAAATAACTAAACAAAGAGCCAAGGTTGAAGATATGAACAAAGATGATGTTTTGGTTTCGGTGACTGCAAGCAGAGAGAAAGATGAAATAGTGTATCGAGTGGAATGTGCTAGCGACCTGTCGAAGGAAGAATTTGAGTACTATCTTAGCGAGATAATTAAAGGCGTGTGCAAGTGGAACGAAGGCATCTGCGAAGAAAGCATAAGAAGCTTCAACGGAAAAATCAAACCGAAAAAATAGAAGATGATAGACAGACTAAAAGAAAGCTCTTGAATCGACATTTTAGACTTGATTTTAACTCGATAGTTTTAATAAGGAAGTTGTAGTTGATCGAAGATGGCGCTTTTTCAAAAAAAAGACTGAATTATCTTTATTTCATTCTCAACTAGGAAGAAATGTTGCATATGGTTCTTTTGAGGTATTGTTTCGAAAAACATATTTAATCATATGGTTAACAGGACTTTAGTCGGTTGGTGCATAAGCATTGAGTGTTTTTGTCAGAAAGGCTGATGGCAGTCGCCAATTGTTTGATCGAGAGAAGGTTGTCAGAACTTGCCTAAGGATGGGCGCAAGTAGGAAAATTGCGGAAGAAGTAGTAATGAAAGTTGAAAAACAATTGTACGACAACATGCCAACCAGCAAGATTCTGCAGATTGTCCAAAACTTGTTGCACAGTCACAAGCCTACCCTTCGGCATCTACTTGATTTGAGAAGAGGTTTGAGTCTCATGGATTCGAAACCGGAGTTTGAAGTTTTCGTTCGGGTTTTGTTGGCGAATAAAGGATTTGAGGTATCTCCCAACCGTATTGTACCAGGAAAATGTGTGGAGCATGAAGTTGACGCTATCGCAACAAAATGGGGCTTAACATATTTTGTTGAAGCAAAACATCATGTGAACTATCACACTCCAACGGGGCTTGATGAAAGCCGAATAGCTAGGGCAATTCTAGAGGATGTTTCAGACGGATTTCTATGTGGCAAATATGACCTGAAAATTGACAGGGCAATGTTAGTCACTAACACCAGATTTTCAGAACATGCAAAACGCTATGGAGAATGCAGGAATATCCTCCAAAGTTGCCTCAAAGGCTTAAAACGCGCAACAAAAGCAAAACTAGTCAGATCAGGAATAGTCCTCATGAAGCAACTTCTTGAAGAAAAAGCTTCAACTCTCGCTAGAAAAACAAGAATTCCAAAAGAAACCCTTCGAAAGATCATAGAAAAAGCAGAAATCAGTTCAAAAGCCATAAGCCAGTTATAAATCAGCTTTAGCTTCTCGATATGACTGGAATTTTCATTACTCTAAAAAACTAAACCATTCGATTTATGAGATTATTAATGGCTTCGCCTCGGTAACCTGCTTCGCCTCCTGCAGCGTAGCTTTTCTTAGTTTTTCCCTTGAAGCCCTTCTTTGGGGGATGCAACTTGAAAACAGCCCTCACATTAGGCAGCTTCTGAAGTTCTACTTTGCAGTCTACTATGGCTTCAGCGAGTTCATCGATTGATTTGTAACCAAGCTTCTCTAAGGCTTCATCTGTCAGTCTCTTGCCACCAAGTAGTCGCCCGCGTTTTTTCAGCATCAGCGCCAAGGTTTCCTTAGAGATTTCGCCCCATGTCACGTAGTTCTGCACGCGGTACAGCATACCCATAAATGACGGGCGGTTATCAAGGAGTATCGCATGGTTAGTTCTAGATAAACGGAGTAGCTGAAGGGTTTCTCTAACTTCCCGCTGAGCACGGATTGTTCCTCGAACTTTCACTAAAGCAAAACATTTCCTTTCAGCAGGTTTCTTAGTCAATTTATCTCACCCAATCCGCCTGAGTAACGAGGCTATATGTCTTCTTTAATCCATCGAAAATTGCGTAAGCGTAAGATGGCACAGTTCTTGTTGAACCTCTACTTCGAATCCAAAGATCCTTCACGCCTGCCATGGTCAAAATCACTTTTGCCACTTCACTTGCCACAAGCCCCAGACCTCTAGGTCCTGGAACAATTACCACGCGTACACCGCCACATTTACCCTCAACTTGAAAGGGCACTGAATGAGGCTTTCCGCAACCGCACTCCCAGCTTCCGCATCCACGCTTAACTGGAACAATATTCAATCTCGCGGCAGCTGCTGCTTTTTCTATTGCTGTTCGCACCTGATCAGCTTTACCAGCCCCCAAACCTATATAACCATCTCTGTTTCCTACAGCCACAATAGCTTTAAACCGTGACTTTTCACCAGCGTCAGTCTGCTTCTGAACCAAGTTAACGTTAATAACTTCCTCTTGAAGGTCAGGAAGCAAAGCGTCAACAATCTGAGGCTCAGAAATTTTCAATCCACTCAAGAAAACCTCTTCTATGGAGGTGATTTTGCCTTCTTGTATCATTTTACCTAAACGCGTTTTGGGAACCCATTCCTCTAAACGAGCTTCTCTATCCCTACGACTCATGCGCTTTTCAGGAGAGATCTTCTTTTTTATGTACTTCGAGAACCTAGCTGAGTAGAGTTCAGAGTCACCCTGCAAACTCTCCGCGTATTCGGCGATATGCATTCCTTCTATGCGTTCATTAACCATTTTCGTTTCATCATGAGGAACTTCGACACCAGCATCCAAGACCCCTCTTAGCGTAGCAAAAATCTTGGCTCCTTTGGTGGGTGCAACTAGACCTATGTCCAAAATTGCCTCTTCAATGCCTTTAGCTTTAGCTTTCAAACCACAAAGCAAACCTGTAAGATATGCTGCGGGATTGTTTCCTCTAGGTGCTTTCCACCCATGCTTATTTAACTCCCTGCTATGTGCAGAAACTAAAATTTCGTCACCTTGTGACTTCGCAACAATTATCTGAGCAACAACATTCTTAGCTGTGTTACGAGCAACAAGGCGGGGTCTTCCAGATAGCACTAAGGCTTTCCTAGCTTGATAATCAGTCTTTCCTTCTCTTCTCCGTCTTGATTGAACCCGATAATTA
>WOR8_10000515_pt1 | contig 44662 bp, 43 predicted proteins | sample DeeMarSeWOR38_10_FD_19890 | JGI IMG/M metagenome (IMG submission 19890)
TAAGCAATTATTTTTAAGTGTCCTCACCGGTACCTTATTAGATTGCTTACCCTCTCGGTAATTTTTCATTAAAATTTCTTTTTAATCCATCATTAATCTTACTTTTCATTGTGTCAATCCATGATGGAAGTCCTTCAATTGTTCTAATCATAGAATTCTTTGCAAAGATCTCACGATAATGTAGATTACAACTAACTCGGCCCTCAAGATTCTTTCTTATGGTATGACAAAGATAGCCTCCTCTTCTATCCCAATCTGTTAGAATTATTATCTCTTTATATTTTCCTGCGATCTTATCACAAAAATCAGTAAGTGATGTTCCTATATTTACACTGATTATTTCACCATTTAAATCAAGCTTTCTAAGTGCCTCAATATCTTTTTCTCCCTCAACAACGATTGGAATTATTTCATTTTCATCTCTCAGCTCAGATAATGCTTTTTCAAGATCCTCAAGTGATTTTTTATAATCCATTTAGCAACTCCTTAAGTCTTCTTGAAACTGTTTTCTCAGAAATATCTTCTATTAGAACTGTTTTTTCCCTTGATTTCTTACCAGTTAAAACATATACATCCTTAACTTGTTTGTTAAAAAAATCTGCAATCACCCTAATTACTTCCATGTTTGCATGGTTATCCTTTGCTTTTGAACACACATTAATTTCTATTCTATTTCGCCATTTGTTAAATCCCGCAGGGAATTTACTTTTATCTGAGTTTGGTGTTACAAAAAGATTAATTGTTATTCCACTCCCATGTTTCTTTAATACTTCGTTAAATAAGACCATGTTAGCTAAGTAAAATTAATAAAATATAAACTTAAAAAGATATAGTTAAAAAAAAGAAAAAATGTAAAATTTACATTTTTTATGCTTTTATCAAGGTTAATGCTTCTATAGCAGCATTTAAGGTTTCACTTGGTCTCATTGCTTTTGATGCTAGCTCAAAGTCGGGTTTATAGTAACCACCAAGTTCTACTGGTTTACCTTGAGCTGCTAGTAGTTCATCTGCAATTTTCTCTTCGTTATCTGCTAGTTCTTTTGCAAGCCTTGTAAAACGATTTTGAAGATCAGCATCTTTTGATTGTTCTGCTAATGCTTGAGCCCAGTAAAGTGTCAGATAAAAGTGGGATCCTCTGTTATCAATTTCATTTACCTTTCTAGATGGTGACTTGTTGTTTAACAAAAACTTAGCAGTTGCCTTGTCAAGTGATTCTGCAAGAACCTTTGCCTTTGGATTATTTGTGGTCTTACTTAAGTGTTCAAGAGAAACAGCGAGTGCTAAAAACTCACCCAGTGAGTCCCATCTCAAGTGGCCTTCCTCTACAAACTGTTGCACATGTTTTGGTGCTGATCCTCCTGCTCCAGTTTCATATAGGCCTCCGCCATTCATTAGAGGAACAATCGAGTACATCTTTGCACTTGTTCCGACCTCAAGTATTGGAAATAGATCGGTTAGATAATCTCTTAAAACGTTACCTGTAGCTGAAATCGTGTCTTTTCCTTGCTTCATTCTTTTTATTGAAAATTTTGTAGCCTCAACTGGTGACATGATATGAATTTCAAGGCCATTTGTGTCATGATCGTTTAAATAAAGATTCACTTTTTGTATGAGTTCAGAATCATGAGCCCTATCCTTATTTAACCAAAATACTACTGGAAAACCTGATTCTCTTGCACGGTTAACTGCTAGTTTCACCCAGTCCTGAATTGGAAGGTCTTTAACTTGACACATTCGCCATATGTCTCCTTCTTCAACGGAATGCTCAAGAAGAGTTTCTCCAGATTCAGATATTACATTTACCTTGCCATCAGATGGTATTAGAAATGTTTTGTCATGTGAGCCATACTCTTCTGCCTTTTGTGCCATGAGTCCAACATTTTGAACAGTTCCCATGGTTTTTGGATCAAATGCTCCGTTTTCTTTACAGAATTCGATTACCTCATGATAGACTCCAGCATAGCTGCTGTCTGGAATTGTGAATTTTGTATCATGAAGCTCTCCATCTGGTCCCCACATTCTACCTGAGTTTCGAATTGCCGCAGGCATTGATGCATCAATAATTGTATCACTTGGTACATGAAGATTTGTAATACCTTTGTCAGAATTTACCATTGCAAGTTTTGGACCTTTCTCATAGCATGATTGAATATCATCTTCTATTTCCTTTCTCTTTTCATCTGGCAGGCTCTTAATTTTTGAAAAAAGGTCACCAAGTCCGTTGTTTGGACTTACACCAAGTTCTTTGAAAGTATCTGAATGTTTTTCAAAGACATCTCTGAAAAATACTGAAACTACATGGCCAAAAATTATTGGATCAGACACCTTCATCATTGTTGCCTTCAAGTGAACTGAAAAAAGGACACCTTTTGCTTTCGCATCATTAATTTGTTCTTCAAGAAATGCTCGCAAAGCCTTCTTATTCATAACTGTTGCATCGATTATTTCTCCGTCAATAAGAGTTAATTTTTCTTTGAGAACCTTTTTACTTCCGTCATTTCCGACAAACTCAATTGTTGCATCACCTGCGGTCTTTTTTGTAATTGTAGTTGATTTTTCATTTGACCGAAGATCACCACTGTTCATATGAACAACATGTGATTTTGAGTCTTTTGTCCATTCGCCCATTGGATGAGGATTTTCTTTTGCATAACTTTTAACAGGACCAGGTACTCTTCTATCTGAGTTGCCCTCTCTTAACACGGGATTTACTGCACTTCCCTTTATTTTGTCAAATCTAGCTTTTAATTTTTTTTCCTCTTCGTTTTTTGGTTCTTCTGGATAATCAGGTATCTTGTAGCCGTGTCCTTGAAGTTCTTTTATTGCTGCCTTTAGTTGAGGAACTGATGCACTAATACAAGGTAGTTTGATTACATTTCCCTCAGGCTTTTTTACAAGTTCTCCAAGATATGCTAAATCATCTGTTTGTTTTTGTTCTTCAGTTAAATTTTCAGGAAATCTAGATATAATTCTCCCTGCAAGAGATATATCTCTTGTTTCAACAGTAACACCTGCTGCTTCAGTAAAGGCTTTTACAATAGGAAGAAAAGAATGAGTTGCTAAAGCAGGTGCTTCATCAACTTTCGTGTAAATTATCTTCCCAACTTCTTTGCTCATTTAAATCGCTCCATTTTTTTTTATTTATTTCACCTTTTCAGGTTTGTCTGGCATCATGTATTGTATATCATCCCATGGATGTCTATATAGTCTTGATTTGAGACGTTTTTGATCCATAATATGACCCATGAAACCGATACTACGTCCTAGAACAAAGAATGCATTTAGAATTCCAAGGTCTACAAACTCACGAACTTCCTCTCTAGAGTATCCAATTCCTCTTAGCATATCACAGCTAAGAACACCAATTACTCCATCTACATTTAATATTAGGTTGTTTCTCTTTGCAGTAGTGAGTTTTTCAACTGAAAGTGCATAATCAAGAGTCTCTGTATTCGGGAAATTCTTCTTTGCAAAATCTACCATAATTGTTACTCGAACATCAGGGTTTGTAACTGACTTTATCCTGTGTCCAATTCCTTGAATGTTTACATTCTTGCTCTTCATGTCCTTAACCATATAGCTAGGTTCTTCGCCAGCATAAAGATATTTTGTGAAATGATCTGCACTTCCTTGAACTGCTCCTCCAAAACGAGGGCCAATTGTAAGGAGTCCACTGACAAGTGATGAAATCAAGTCTTTACCTGCTCGTGATGCAATTATACTATTATGTGCACCAGAAACAGCAGGACCATGGTCTGCAGTGAGAAGCACTACTCTTTCAATGAATTCTCTTGCCCATGGTGGTAGGTTCTTCTTAAACCAAAGAAGGCCAATAACTCCACCAAGCCCCCATTTTTCTTCAAAAATCTTAGAGATTTTCACGCCACAGTATCTTAATTCTTCACCTCTGTCATCAGATATTGTTGAAATGAAATTTGCAGGTTTTCTTATAACTCCTTGTTTAAGTGCAACAGCATAATCAAGTGGTATTATTGGCGGCTCAACATCAGGAATTGGTTTGTGCTTTCCAGATTTAACTAGTTTTGTGTAAGCTTTTTTTATTTGTTCATCAAAATCATCAAAACTGGTTGGAACGTATGCTCCAGCATCTTTAAGGGCCTTGTTTTTTGCATCAGCAGTTTCTCTTTCTGCACCTGCTCTTGCCCCAGCATGACCAAATTGAACTTCTGCAGGAAATACCTTTGAACAAGTTCCAATACACCAAGCAACTACTGGTTTTTTGATTCTACCCTTCTTCATTGCTTCAACAACTTCATATTCATCTGCTCCGCCAACCTCACCAAGAAGAACCATCATCTTGATGTCTGGATTTGCTTCATATCTCTCCATATGCTCAATAAATGTAGAACCTGGGTATCTATCTCCACCAATTGCAACTCCTTCATAAACTCCATCAGTGTTCATTGCAATAATGTTGTTAAGTTCATTTGAAAGTCCACCAGATTTTGAAACATATGCAACACTACCCTGCCTGTGAAGTTTAGATGCAACTATATTATCAAGCATTCCAGCAGTATTTCCGATTCTGAATCCACCTGCTGCAATTCCACCTACTGTTGCAGGTCCAATTATCCATTGGTCCAATTATCCATTTTTTTCTTTCATTTGCAATCTTAATAAGATCCTTTGTTCTTCTCTCCGGAACACCCTCTGCAATAATTGCAACAGATCTGATAGTTTTTGTAAGTAGAGCTTCCCTGCTTGTAGGATAAGCTGACCTGAAACTTGCAAAATTTACCATGAAATCTGCTTCCGGGTGCATTTTTGTAGCTTCATCAAGAGTACGAACCATTGGAATCAATATTTCTTTAGTTCCCCAGAAACATTTATGCATTCCGTCACGAGTTGGATTTACAATTACAACAACAGAAGGTTCCTCACGTCTACATATATAATCAAAATCAAGCATACGCTGAATTGCTCTTTGCTGAAAACCGAAAACAATTGCCTTTGTATTCTTATCCATTATAATATAATCTTTTTTGGTTTTGCTAGGTTTAGATTTTGTCATAGTAATTGCCTCCATTATTTGCCCCCTAAAGCCATATCAACAATACGGGTCATATGAGTTTCAGGACCATAGACATCAATTGGAACTCCAAGTTCTTTACCAAGTTCCTTCATAATCCTTAATCCCTCTTGGTAGTTTGGTCCACCACGTCTAACATAAATTTTCACATTTGTATCTTTTAGTTTTTTCTTGTAATCGCGAAGTGCCATTGTAATACCAGTAAAAGTTTTTGCAACATCGGTAAAATTAGCAATACCACCACCAACAAGTAAGAATTTTGGACGACCCTTTGGATCCTTTTCTCTTGTCATTAAGTCAAGTATTGTCTTTGCATACTCATATGTTAAATCAGTTGTTGGATTACCACTGTATTCACCATAATTTGCAAGTTCATCACGATAACCAAGATCGACAATTGTATCAGTGTAAATCACACTACCTCCACCACCAGCAACCATTGTCCATACTCTTCCTTTTGGATTTAATACAGTCAGTTTTAGTGAAGCACCACTTTTTTCATCCATAGTTTTTACGTATTTTTCCTCTTTTGAAAGTTTTCTTCCAAATGGTGCTGGAAATGGTAGATCTCCCCATTTTGTACTACATTCAAAATGAGCAGTGTCATCGATTCTTGCCACTAAATCAAGTGGAACAATGTTTTTACCACTTACAGCAAATGGATTGATCTCAAGATATGCATATCCAAGTTCACGATAGAAATTAAAAAGACCCTTAATAAATTCTGCAAAAATCTTTTTATGTTCTTTAGGTGTGTCTTTTGGTAGTTTACTTTCGATATTTATTTTACCTACATCTTCCTCAACTGGAACTTGAATTTCTGCAACTGTTTTCCAAACCGATTCAATATCTACTCCACCATGATTTGAAAAATAAATTGTATCCCCATCACGGTTACTTTTTATTGCAACATAAAACTCACCTTTGTGAGCAACATAAGGTTCAATTATAAAATGAGTTAATTTATCTGTTACCTTTCCAACAGTTGCATCTTTGTTCATCCGTTCTTTAATCCATTTCTTTGCTTCAGCAAAGGTTGCATTAGCCTTTATTAAACCATGTTTTCCTCGCTTTCCAAATAATTGATCTGGTTTAACTACAAGTTTTTCCTCATTTAACCACTTATATTTCTTTGGCAGATCATCAATTTTTGTATCTGGATCAACAAGGACAATTTTTCCGGGATAACTAAAGCTCTTACCAAAATACTCCTGCCAGTATTTTGCAAGCATTTTTTTCCCGTTATATTCTCTTATTCCTCTTTGTGCCATTTTTTCTACCTCTTTTTTAAGCTTTACTTTTCATATATGCAAGTGTACCACCTGCAAGAATAATCTCACGTTGTCTATCAGATAGATTATAATCTACCTCAAATTCAATATCTTTTGATTTATTCTTTACTTTGAGGATTTCTCTATTTTTAATTACATCCTTTATGTTTGGTATCTCCAAATCATCTCCTTGCTCAATTTTATTGTAATCGCCTTCATTTTTGAAAGTCAAAGGAATTATTCCAAAATTAATTAAATTGGCTGTATGTATTCTTTCAAAAGATTTGGCAATCACTGCTTTTGTACCCATATACATAGGACATAGTGCTGCATGTTCTCTTGAAGATCCCTGTCCATAACTAAGTCCTGCAATGAATATATTTGATTTTCCGCTGTCACGTATTTTCTTTGCTCTCTCATAGAAATTCGAGTCAACAACTTCAAACAAAAATTCTGAATACTTTGGGACATTTGATCTATATTTCATCTTGCTACCTGCAGGAATTATATGATCGGTTGTGATTTGATCTTCAACTTTTATTGTTACTTCACCAGTGATTGAATCAGGCATTGGTAGAGCTGCTGGTGGATCACCGATATTTGGTCCCCTGTATATTTTGATATTTTCAGGGTGTTCAGGTGGATAAATAAACATACTGTCATCAATATAGAATGATTCAGGCATTTGAATGTCTGGATATTTTATTCCCTCTTTTTCAAGATCACGAGGGTCAGTCATTTTTCCTGTAATAACTGCAGCTGCAGCTGTTTCAGGGCTAACAAGATATGCTTGTGCACTTTTTGTTCCAGACCTTCCTAAGAAATTTCTGTTGCTTGTTCTTAATGAAACTGCTTCTGTTTTTGGTGATTGACTATTACCAATGCAAAAACCACAAGCTGATTCTGCAATTCTTGCGCCAGCAGCAATTAAATCTGTTAAACCACCATCACGAGTAATATTTTCAAGGACCTGTTTTGAACCAGGAGCTATTACAAAACTGACATTTGGATGTGCTTTCTTACCCTTTAGGATTTTTGCTACAGTCATAAGGTCTTTATAAGAAGAATTTGTACAGCTTCCAAGACAGACCTGGTCAACTTCCATTCCTTCTAGTTCTTTTACAGTTTTAATATTACCTGGGCTGTGTGGATAAGCTGTTAATGGAACAATTTCGCTTAAATCAAGATCGATTACTTTTTCATATTTTGCATCAGAATCTGCTATAAGTTCAGTCCAATCATCCTCACGATCTTGAGCTTTGAGAAATGCCTTTGTTGTTCCGTCGCTAGGAAATACAGATGTAGTGACACCGCATTCAGCACCCATATTAGTAATTGTTGCTCGTTCTGGAACAGATAGTGTTTTTACTCCTTCTCCACCATATTCAAAAACACAACCAACATTACCTTTTGTTGTAAAAGTTTCAAGCATTTTTAAGACAACATCTTTTGCTGCGCACCATGGTTTGAGTTTACCTTTTAGGTTGACCTTTATTACTTTCGGACAGGTTAGATAAAAAGGACCCCCTGCCATTGCAACAGCAACATCAAGACCACCCGCACCAATTGCAACCATTCCGATTCCCCCTCCAGTTGGAGTATGAGAATCAGAGCCAAGAAGTGTTTTACCTGGTCTTCCAAAACGTTCTAGATGAACTTGGTGACAAATTCCATTACCTGCTCTGGAATAAATTATTCCATATTTTGCTGCTACACTCTGTAAGTACTTATGGTCATCAGCATTTTCAAAACCAATCTGAACTGTATTATGATCAACATAGCTCACAGATAGCTCTGTTTTAACACTTTTAGCACCCATTGCTTCAAACTGAAGATATGCCATGGTACCTGTTGCATCTTGAGTTAAGGTTTGATCTATTTTAATTGCGATTTCCTTACCAGGTTCCCATTTACCTTCAACTATATGTTTTTCTAATATCTTTTGGACTATACCTTTTCCCATATGAATCTACCTCCCCATTGAATAAATAGGTATTACAGGGCAGTATTGGTAATATAAATTTACTACTTAAATCATTTGTAAATTAACTGTTTAAAATATATATTTATAAAGGAAAAAATTCTTATATTGAAAGTATATTCAGGCATCCCGATATAAGGAGGCAAAAACTTATGATGATAATTGTAAGATTATATCCAAAAACAGACCTAAATAAGGTTTGGCATTATGTTGAAAATGTAATAGCTAAAGAAACATCGAAATATGTTACACCATTATATGCCGCACAATTAGAAGGAATGATGAGTGTTGGTGTGATTTTTGATGTGAAAGATCCTGATAATATAGCCCATTTTTTAACTGAAACACTTACGGGTTTTGATGAGTGTCATCATACTAGAACAATATCTTTAATGAAACCAGTATTTTTCCCAATTCCTAAGAAGAAACCAGAAAATGTTCAACGGTATATAATTAGAATTTACACTCATCCAAAAAATTACAAAAATATCTATGATTATTTACTCAATTATAAATATCCATTCAATATGTTTCCAATCTATATTTCATATTCATTAGGTGATGAAGACCTTGTTATGAATGTTGCAGCAGATTCTAGCCAAACAGTCCATAACTTTCTAAAAGAAAAAATCCGAATAATGAATGGAGTTGACTCGTCATCATTTTATCCAGTTGTAAAGGCTAAAAGATTTGCTCCTCTTTCAGATTTGATAAAAGTCCAACAAGAACATTTAGCTGATAAAGCAAAAAAGATACCTAAAGCAGAATTGGATGAAGGATTTGACTTTGTTGAAGAATTTGAAAAATATGCAATGTTAACAGGTGCATTTGAAAGAGATCTATAAATCAAATATCTAATCGTGATAAATATAAAATAAAGATTTGGAATGGGAAATTATGGTTAAAGAAGATATTTCTGTTTTACTTGATGAAAAACGAATTTTTAAACCAGAGGAAGATTTTGTAAATCAAACAAATGTAAAACAATGGATGGACGATCACGGCATTAAAACTCTTGAAGAATTACATAAAAAATCTGAAAACTGGGAATGGTTTTGGGACGAGATTTCAAATGAACTTGTTGAATGGTACAAACCTTATGACAAATTAGTAGAATGGGACGCTCCTTGGGTTAAATGGTTCCTTGGTGCTAAATATAACATTGTAAATGACGCCTTAGATAAACATGTAAAGAGCTGGCGAAAAAACAAGGTTGCTTTCATTTTTGAAGGTGAACCTGGGGATGTTAAAAAGTATACGTTTAACGATCTTTATATTGAGGTAAATAAACTTGCTAATGCATTAAGAAAGATTGGTATAAAGAAAGGTGATCGTATTGGAATTTACCTTCCAATGATACCTGAACTACCAATTGCCATGCTTGCATGTGCAAAGATTGGTGCAATTCACTCAGTTGTTTTTTCAGGTTTTAGTTCACTTGCATTTAGAGATAGAATTAATGATTGCAAAGCAAAAGCAGTTATCACTTGTGATGGATTCTGGAGAAGAGGAAGAAAAGTATATCTTAAAGACCAAGCTGATGTAGCTCTTGAAGATGCTCCTAGTGTAAAAAATGTAATTGTTTGTAAGCGTACTGGCGATGGTGTACCTTGGACTGCAGGTCGTGATGTATGGTGGCATGACCTAATATTTGATTCACCTAAGGAATGTGAAACTGAAAAACTTGATGCAAATGATCCTCTATTTTTCTTGTATACTTCTGGAACTACTGGTAAACCAAAGGGTATTATTCATGCTCATGGAGGTTATGCAGTGGGTACTGCTTACACTCTAAAATGGGTTTTTGATATGAAGGATGAGGATATCTGGTGGTGTGCAGCAGATATTGGTTGGATTACTGGACACTCCTATATTGTATACGCACCATTAATTCTGGGTGCAACTTCAGTACTATATGAAGGTGCTCCTAACTATCCACAGCCGGATAGATGGTGGGAAATTATTGAAAAATACAATGTAACTCAGCTATATACCTCACCTACTAGTATCAGGCTTTTTATGAAATATGGTGAGGAATGGGTAAAAAAGCATGATTTAAGTACGCTTAGAATCCTTGGATCTGTCGGTGAACCAATAAATCCAGAGGCTTGGATGTGGTATTACAAAAATATTGGAAATGAAAAGTGTCAAATTATGGATACCTGGTGGCAAACAGAAACTGGCCATTTTATGCTTTCACCTCTACCAATTACTCCTTTAAAACCAGGATCAGCTACTAAAGCTCTACCTGGTATTGCAGCAGATGTTGTAAATGAAGAAGGAGAACATGTTCAAAATGCAGGTGGAAACCTTGTACTTACTCACCCATGGCCAGGTATGCTTCGTGGTATCTATAAAAATTCTGAAAGATACAAGGAAACATATTGGAAGAAATTCAAAGGGCTTTACCTTGCAGGAGATGTAACTAGAATTGATAATGATGGATTCTTCTGGATTCAAGGTAGAGCAGATGATGTTCTAAATGTATCTGGTCATAGGATTGGTAATTCTGAGGTGGAATCAGCTCTTGTGAGTCACCCACATGTTGCAGAAGCAGCAGTTATCGGTAAACCTCATTCTCTAAAGGGGGAATCTATCACCAGTTATGTTGTTTTGAAGGGTAATATTAGTCCAAGCGATCAACTGCGTGAAGAACTTAGAACCCATGTTGGTAATGAAATGGGCAAGATTGCAAGACCTGATGAGATTTGGTTTGTAACAGACGTTCCTAAGACTCGTAGTGGAAAAATCATGAGACGAGTAATAAGGTCAAAGGCACTCGGTAAAGAAGTAGGAGACATTTCAACTCTTGCAAATCCTGAAGCAGTAGATGAAATCGGTAAAGCCAAATAAACAATTTTTTTTTTCTTTTTTTCATACTTTTTTTCTTAATAACTGTTATATATTCATTATCTATTTTAGTCGCAGAATTATCGGGAGGATAAACAATATTTTTAAACCTGGGATAAGGTGAAATTATGAATTTTGAGGACATTAAAAGTGGAATTATTCAACTTATTAGAAAAGCAGAAACTGAACTTCCAAGGGATGTTATTGATGGTCTTGAAAAAGCTTTAAAGATAGAAGAAAGTGTTGCAAAAACTCAGATAGAGGCAATACTTGAAAATATAGACCTTGCAAAAAAAACAAAACGACCTATGTGTCAGGATACTGGAATTCAAACCTTTTTTGTTAATGTTGGAGTTGATTTTCCAGAGATTAATAAGTTAAAGGAACTAATAACGGATGCAGTAAAAAAAGCAACAATTGAAATTCCTCTTCGTCCAAATACAGTTGATCCATTCACTGGAGAAAATCATAAGGATAATACTGGAGATCAAGTGCCATATATTACATGGGAGTTTATTGATGGAAGTGACGTTTATATTACTGCTTTTCCAAAAGGCGGTGGAAGCGAAAATATGAGTAAACTTGGAATGCTCAAACCAGGTGTTGGTCTTGAGGGCGTTAAGGATTTTGTGGTTGAGGAAATGATAAATGCTGCGGGAAACCCTTGTCCGCCAACTGTAGTAGGAGTTGGAATTGGCGGTGGAGCAGATCTAGCATTAAAGCTAGGAAAAAAATCATTGTTAAGACCTGTCGGTGATAGAAATAAAAATAAAGAAATTGCAAAAATGGAAGAAGAATTGATAAAACGAATTAATGATAGTGGTATCGGTCCAATGGGTCTTGGTGGGAAAACAACAGTATTAGATGTTCATATTGAAAAGGCGCATAGACATCCAGCAAGTCTTCCGGTTGGAATATCTGTTCAATGCTGGGCGGATAGAAGAGCACATATGATAATTCATTCAAATGGAAGTTGGGAGGTGAAATAAATGGAGTATCATCTAAATTTACCAGCAAGTAAAGATGAAATTAAAAAATTGAAAATTGGTGATATAGTTTATGTTACAGGTAAAATATTTACAGCTCGTGATGAAGCTCATCATATGATGCTTGAGAAAGGAAAAGGAAATGTTCCATTTGATCCGTCCGAGATGGGACTATTTCATTGCGGTCCACTTATGAAAAAGGAAGGAAATAAATGGCAAGTAGTATCTGCAGGTCCTACAACAAGCAGTAGAATGGAAATATTTGAGGATAAATTTATTGAAACTTTTGGTGTAAATTTGATTATTGGTAAAGGTGGAATGGGGGATAGAACTGAAAGTGCTCTTAGAAAATTTACAGGTGTTTATACTGCATATACTGGCGGTGCTGGAGCACTTGCTGCAGATAAAGTTGAAGAAGTTTTAGGTGTTTACTGGTTTGAAGAACTTGGTATGCCTGAAGCTGCTTGGATATTTAAGGTAAAAGAATTTGGTCCACTGGTTGTGGCAATAGATTCATATGGAAAATCTATATATAAAGAACTTAAGAAATAGATGTCATATTGGTGGTTGAATTGGATATTGATTTATCAATTGATCCAAAAGAAGTTACAACAATAATTAAGGATTTTATTAAAACATATGTAAAAAATTCTGGCACAAAAGGTGTTGTTCTTGGGCTTTCTGGTGGTGCTGATTCAATTGTTACAGCTATTTTATGCAAGGAAACTTTTGGTAAAAATAATGTAAGTTGTCTTTTTCTACCTGAAGAAACAACCCCTGATATTGATAAAAAACATATCGATTTAATTGTAAAAAAATTTGATTTATTGTATGAAAAAAAGGATATTTCAGATGTTGTAGAATCTATTACTAAAGGTTCAATTATTAAACCTGATAAATTCGCACTTGCAAATATTAAGGCAAGGGCAAGAATGATTCTTTTATTTGAATATGCAAATATGAAGAATTTTCTAGTTTGTGGTACATCAAATAAATCTGAGTTATTGGTTGGTTATTTCACAAAATATGGTGATGGTGGTGTTGACATTATGCCACTTGGTGATATTTATAAAACCCAGGTTTGGCAATTAGCAAAATATCTAAAAATTCCAAATGAAATTATCTCTAAACCACCTTCTGGTGGCCTTTGGAAAGGACAAACTGATGAGGGTGAACTAAAAATTCCATATGATAAGTTAGATATGATTCTTTCTGGTTTAGAAAAAAAGATTGATATAGATGAAATTTCCAGAATTGTTGATATTAAAAAATCTGAAGTTTTACGTATAAAGAATTTAAGAATTAAAAATCAACATAAGGTAAGAGCACCTTTGATTCCAAAGATAGGTTTAAGAACCCCTGGTTATGATTGGCGTTCACCTGTAATTGAAGGTTAAAATATATATTTTTCAATATTTGTTAATATATCCAAATATATCGTTTATATTTGATATTCTAAAACTTAAATTCTTCACCAGTGATTTTCTCGTAAGCCTCTTTGTATTTATTTTGAGTTTCTTCAACAACATAGTCTGGAAGATTTGGCGGATCTGAATTTTTATCCCAGTCTGTGCTGCTCAAATAATCCCTAACATATTGCTTGTCAAAACTTGGTTGAGACCTTCCAGGTTCATATTTGTCCGCAGGCCAAAATCGAGATGAATCAGGAGTTAGGATTTCATCAACAATGATTATTTTATCATCTATCTTTCCAAACTCAAATTTTGTATCTGCAATAATAATTCCTTTTTTAAGTGCATATTCTGCTCCCTTTTTGTATAGCTCAAGGGATAAATCCTTTATTTTTTCTGCGTCTTCTTCACCTATCAATTTTTTCATTTCATCATAAGAAATATTAATATCATGACCGGACTCAGCTTTAGTAGAAGGAGTAAAAAGTGGTTCATCAAACTTATCAGATTCCTTAAGTCCTTCTGGTAGTTTTATACCACAAACTGTTCCATCCTTTTGATAGGATTTCCAGGCAGAACCAGAAATATATCCACGAACGATACATTCAACAGGAAAAACCTTAGCTTTTTTCACAAGCATACTTCTTCCATTTAGAACATCTGTGTATTCCTTCAAATCATCAGGAAATTCACTGATATCTGCAGATATCACATGATTAAGTGCGGTATCCTTAAAATAATCAAACCAAAACTTTGATATTTGTGTCAAACAAATTCCTTTGTTTGGAATTGGTTCAGGAAGCACAAAATCAAAAGCAGATATCCTGTCTGTTACAATCAAAAGAAGTTTATCATTTACATCATAGACATCTCTAACTTTTCCTTTTTTAAATTCCTTTAATGGTAAATTTGTTTCTGTTACAATACTCATATTTTCTCCCCTTTTTTTAAAGAATTTTTGCCCCTTTCTCAACTTTTTTATCCGAAATTACATCTCCTTTTTCAGCCTGTAATGTTTTTCCTTTATAAGTTGCTTTTTGTTGTTCATCAATCTCCATATTTATTTTCTTGAAATCCTCAAACTCAAGAATTTTCTCAGGATTTCCTGATATACCTTCAATAAAAACCTTTGTACCAGGTTGTGAATCTCCAGGATTCAAAAGTGAGACAATTTTTCCATCATCAGCTGCAAGAAGCATTCCATTTGATTTAACTCCTCGAATAGTTGCAGGTTTAAGATTTGTGACAATTACAATACTTTTTCCTTTTATTTCTTCCTTTGAATAATGTGGTTTCATACCTGCAACAATAATTCTTTTTCCTAATTTTCCAATGTCAAGTAGAAGCATATAAAGCGTATCTGCATTAGGATGGTCTTTTACATCTATTACTTTTGCAACACATAAATCAAGCTTTGAAAATGGTTCTTCTTCCATAATAAATTCCTCCAAATATAATTTTTTAAATAATGGCATTGGTTTTTCAAGTTTTAATCCAACATTTATTTCTTCAAAAGAAGAATTCCAATCCTGCTTATGAATTGAATCTTTATGTCCAAGTATTTCCCATAATTTATCAGACGAATAAGGTAGATATGGTGCAGTGAGTACAGCTAGTGCATTTACTATCTTAATGCAAATATGAAGAGCGGTTCCACATCCTTCTTTATCGTTCTTAACAAGATTCCAAGGCTGCTTTTGATCAAAATAATAGTTACCAAATTGAGCAAGATTCATAGCAGCTCTTAACCCCTGTTTGAAATTGCATTTATCAAGTGATTCAGCAACCTCTTTAGCTGACTCTTCAATTTTTTTAATAGCCTTTTTATCCAAGTCATCAAGTTTTCCTAATTTTGGAATTTCACCGTAGTTTTTATGGGTAAAAGTAATAACTCTATGTACGAAATTACCATAGGTTCCAACAAGCTCATCGTTGTTTTTTGCTACAAAATCATCCCACATCCAATTTGTATCTTTGTTTTCAGGCATATTAATTGAGAGATAATATCTAATAGAGTCAACATCAAATTTTTCAAGTATATCTGGAACCCAAACTGCAGTCCCTCTACTTTTGGAGAATTGTTCTCCTTTTAAACGAAGATATTCATTTGCAGGGATATCATAAGGCAAATTCAAATCCTTTCTATATCCCATTATAATTGAAGGCCAAATGAGCGAATGAAATGGAATATTATCCTTTGCAAGGAAATAATAGTGTTTTGAATCGGCATTCTTCCACCATTCTTGCCATTTATCAGGTTCTTCTTTTATTTTTGACCATTCTTTGCTAGCTGAAAGATAACCAATTACTGCGTCAAACCATACATATATTCTTTTGTCTTCAAATCCATCAACTGGGACTTTTACACCCCAATTAATATCTCTTGTGATTGCTCTATCCTTTAATCCGTCCTTTAACCAATTTTGAGTAAATTTCAAAACACTAGGTTTCCAATGTTTCTTGTCTTTTATCCAATCAAGTAATTTTTTTTCAAATTTACTTAATGCAAAAAATAAGTGTTCACTAGTTTTTATTTCAGGTGTTCCACCACAAATTTTACATTTTACTTCTTGAAGGTCTTGTGGATCAAGTAATTTTCCACATTCATCACACTGGTCCCCTCTTGCTTTATCAGAACCACAATGCGGGCACATACCCTCAATATATCTGTCTGGAAGGTGTTTATTACAATTATTACAATAAAATGCATCTACACTTTTTTTGTAAATATCTTTGTTATTGTAAAGAGTTAAAAAAATATCCTGAACTACTTCTGCATGATTATCTGTTGTTGTACGAGTAAAGAGATCAAATGAAATTCCCATCTTTTTCATATTTTCAGTATGTTCTTTGTTAAATCTGTCAACAATTGCTTGAGGTGTTGTTTTTTCATTTTCAGCAGTAATTGTTATAGGTGTTCCATGTTCATCACTGCCTGAGACCATTAAAACATCTTTTCCATTCATTCTGCAAAATCTAGCAAAGATATCTGCTGGTAAGTAGCATCCAGCTATATGGCCAAGATGAAGCGATCCATTTGCATATGGCCAAGCTACACCGATGTAAATTTTCTCCTTCATATAGAACATCTAAGCAGAATATCGGCATAACATTTAAATATGGCGCAAAGCTAATATATATGTATAAATAAAGAAAAAATATATTGAAAAATGGCACCATGGATGGTGCGTTAATCAATTGAGATTAATTCATATTCAACCGCTTAATTCATGTTTAATTTCATATGCAAAAGCAATTGTGTGGATTCACCACCTATTATTTGCTAGAGAGCGGATAAAGGTGCTTTTTTTCGATGTAAAATATTCAAGGTGATAGTTAATGGTAATTGATCCCGCAACAACGAAATATTTAATTAAGGCTTATATTAAGGCTGATGGTATCATTGAAAAATCGGATGTGGTAGGTGCCATATTCGGTCAGACAGAAGGTCTTCTTGGTGAAGAATTAGATTTAAGAGAATTACAAAGATCTGCAAGAGTTGGAAGAATTGAAGTAGAACTTGAATCTAAAAACGGTAAAAGTGAAGGTGTAATTACTCTTCCAACATCTCTTGATAAGGTAGAAACAGTTATTCTTGCTGCTGCTTTTGAAAGTATTGATAGGGTTGGACCTTGTAAGGCAGCAATTACAGCAGATCAGGTCGAAGATGTTAGAGTTGTAAGAAGAAAAAAGGTAATTGAAAGAGCAAAAGAACTATTAAATAAGGTAATGGAAGAAGGAAAGGTAGAAGGAGCAAGCATTGCTGATAATGTAAGACAAGCAGTTCAGGTTGAGGAGATCTCAAACTTTGGTCAAGACCATTGTCCAGCAGGACCTCATATCGAAAAAAGTGATGCAATTATTATTGTTGAAGGTAGAAGAGACGTTCTCAATCTATTGAAATATGGTATAAAAAATGTAATTGCTGTAGGTGGAACAAATATCCCTAAAACAGTTATAGGTTTAACTAAAGAAAGGATTTCAACAGCATTTGTAGATGGTGATAGGGGTGGAGAACTAATTTTAAAGGAGCTTCTTCAAACCGCAGATATCGATTTTGTTGCCCGAGCACCAGCAACTAGAGAAGTTGAAGAAATTCCACAAAAACTTATAATGAAGGCACTTAAAAACAAAATTCCTGCAGAACAATATGCAGAAATGTATGATATAAAATTCGAAAAAAAGAACGATAAAACCGAAGAAGAACTAGCAAAAACACAAAAGAAACCAAAAAGCGAGGTAAAAGGAAAACCTTCTTCATCAAAGAAAGAAAAAGATGATAAATCAAAGGAGAGAATTATAACTGATAAACAGAAGAAATACAGTGAGATTCTAGATGATATATCTGGCTCTTTAAAAGCAGTTTTATTTGATAAAAATGATAAGGAAATAAAGAAGATTCCTGTAAGAGAACTCACTGATTCACTTAAAAAAAGCGATAACATAAATTCAGTAGTGTTTGACGGAATTATTACACAAAGACTTCTAGATATAGCAAGTAGCAAGAATATTTCAGAAATTGTAGGTATAAAACTAGGAAATGTGGTAAAAAAACCGACTTCTGTGAAGATTTTAACAAAGAAGGATCTAGATTAATTTTATTTCCTTTTTTTATTTTATTTTCGAAAACCCGAATATACAATTCTTTTAAATACTTTCGATAGAAAACCATAAAAAGGCAAATTATTATGTCATCTTATATTAAAAAGGGGCGTGAGGGAAGTTAATTATGCAAAAAGATGAGCTCATTCAATTGCATACGTTTTTATTACAATTAAAGACTCACCTGGAGGACATTGTTCAAAACAATGGTGGAGTTGAGTTTCATGCTTATGTTAAATTAGATGTGACACCTTTTCAGGTATATAAATCAAAAAGAGAGCATAAACTGGCAGTATTTACTCTTAGCAAGGGAATTGCTGACCTTCTTTCAAACAATAATTGTCCAGGTCTTGAAAAGGTTTCTAATAGACTTGAACAGATGTCAGAGCGTTTTATGACAGAAAAAGAAAAAGCCCTGGTAAAACGCTAGATTTCTTTTAACATTGTATAAGCAGTTTCTCCACTTTGATAAAATTCTTTTATTTTTTCCTTTATTTTAAAACCATGTTTTTGATAGAATTCGATAGCAGTTTTGTTATTTGTTCTAACCTCTAGCTCTATTCTTTTTATGTTTTCGATATTTATTTTCTTTAAGAATCGGGTTAATAGTTCAGATCCGATTTTTTGTTTTCTATATGGTTTTGATACGGCAAGCATTAATATCTTTGCAAGTTCAAAATCCATTTTTACGCCGATTAAAAATCCAATTATCTTATGGTTTTTTTCTGCTACAATAAAACCTTCTGGAAATGTCTCATAAAAGTAATTAAACAGGCTTGGATTGTATCTTTCAGTAAGTGTTTCTGATGCAAGTTTTATTACTGAAAACATGTCAACTGTTTTGAATTCTCTAACCAAAAGCACATTTGATATCAGATAATCTGAGTATAAAATGTTTTCTAATTGCGAAAGTTATATAAATGATTTATATATCCATATAAATAATTAATATGGTGGAGGAAGCTTTTTTTGTAAAAGCAGAAGACACAATTCTATTAAAAAAAGCAATAGCGATAAAGCTATATAGAAACAAAATCGAACAATCTAAAATTTCAAATATACTAAATCTTACTCAGCCAATGGTTAGTAATTATTGTAATTCAAAAGAATCCATTCCTAAAGATATCGTTATATTAGCAGATAATATTTCAAAAATAATAACTAACGGAAACTCTACTAATTATTATACATGTATTACTTTTTCTGAAAAATCATATACGGGCAAATATTTTATTGCTGAAAAAAATGAAGTAATAAGTGATGAAAACAAGGACATCATTAATAATCTAATCGAAGCTTTTCTTCTAGTAAAAGGAAAAAATATTAGTGGATTAATCCCAAAAGTAAAAATAAATATTGCAATGTCAAAACATAAATCATCTAATTCAAACGATATTGCTGCTTTTCTGGATGGATTAGTAATTGCTGATGATAAAATAACAAACAACAATGGAATAAGATTTGGTAAAAGTAAACATCTTTCCTCTCTTTTGTTATATCTTAAAAATTATATTGATATAAATGCAATTATGAATGTTGCATTTATAAAAAACATTGAAAAAACTAGTTTTTCTTATAGTACTTTATCAAAAGATTTTAAATTTGAAGATGGTAATAAAAATGTAGATATTCTTTTGCACGATGGAGATTTTGGTATTGAACCATGTGCATACATTCTTGGAAAAGATGCATTAGATGTAGTAAATAAGGTTCTAAAATTAAATGAGGAATTGAAATGAAGCTAAAAGATGAAAAAATTACAAAAGCAATTATTGAAAGATATATGAAAAAATTCATTGATAACTTAAACCAAGATGTGATAATCGCCGGTGCGGGACCTGCAGGTCTGACAACTGCTTATTATCTGGCAAAAAAAGGTTATAAGGTTTCTATTTTTGAAAGAAAACTTTCAATTGGAGGAGGAATGTGGGGTGGAGGAATGATGTTTAATGAAATCGTTGTCGGTGATGATGGTAAGAAAATCCTTGACGAGTTTGGAATAATTTCAGAAAAATATGAAGAGGGCTACTATACTGCTGATTCAGTTGAGGCGATTTCAACAATTTGCTCTAAAGCAACAAAAGCAGGAGTAAAGATATTTAATTGCATCTCAGTAGAAGATGTAATGATAGATAAAAATGAGGTTTGTGGAGTTGTAATAAACTGGAGCTCTGTTGATATTGCAGGATTGCATGTTGATCCTCTTTCCGTTAAATCAAGATATGTTGTTGAAGCAACAGGTCATCCCTTGGAGGTTATAAAAATCCTTGAAAAAAAGGTTGATGGCAAGTTATTTACAAAAACTGGAAAGATAATGGGTGAAAAATCAATGAATGCAGAAATCGGTGAAAAAACAGTTGTAGAAAATACAAAGGAAATCTACAGTAATGTATTTGTTGTTGGAATGGCAGCAAATGCAGCATTTGGTGCAAATAGAATGGGACCAATTTTTGGAGGGATGCTTCTATCTGGAAAAAAACTTTCAGAAATTTTAATCAAGAGATTGGAAGAAGACTGCATCAGTTCAAAAAAGATTGAGGAAATTGTTAATGTTAAATAAATTAGGAAATATAGATTTTTACATGATTACAGATTCAAATCTATCAAAGAATGGGATAGTTACTGATGTTTCAAATGCAGTAGATGCAGGTTGTAAGATAGTTCAATATCGTGAAAAGTGCAAATCTACAAAGGATATGATAAAAGAAGCAAAGAAACTAAAGAAAATTTGTAATGATAAGGCAATTTTTCTGATTAATGATAGAATTGATGTGGCATTGGCTGTTGATGCAGACGGTGTTCATATTGGTCAAGATGATATGGATATCAAAACTGTAAGAAGAATTCTAGGTAATGACAAAATAATCGGTCTCACTATTCATAATCTAGAAGAAGCTCTGGAAGCAAAAAAACTAGGTCTTGACTATATTGGTGTTGCACCTATCTTTCAAACAGATACAAAAAAAGATGCTTTAAAACCCTGTGGAGTAGAAATGATAAAAAAGATAAGAGAAAAAGTTGAGCTTCCAATTGTTGCAGTTGGAGGAATAGATAAACAAAATTTAAAAGACGTAATTTGTGCGGGAGCAGATTCTGCTGTTTCAATAAATACAGTTCTAGCTTCTAATGATGTTTATAGTGAAATTAAGGATTTTATAAGGATTATTGGAGAGTGTAAGTAAATATGACCCAACTTGAGCTTGCAAGAAACAATGAAATTTCAGACGAAATTAAAGTTGTTTCTGAAAAGGAAAATATTGATGTAAAGGAATTAGTAAAAAAGATTTCCGAAGGAAAGGTAGTAATTCCAGCATCAAAACTTCATAAAAATCTTCGTCCAATAGGTATAGGTGAAGGTTTGAAAATAAAGGTTAATGCAAATATTGGTTCTTCGCCTGATAGAGCAGAAATTTCTCATGAACTAGAAAAGCTTCGGGTTTGTATTGATGCAAAGGCAGATACAGTAATGGACCTAAGTACCGGTGGAGATATTGATAGAATTCGACGTGAAATTATAAAAAATAGCACAATTCCAGTTGGAACGGTTCCTGTTTATCAAGCAGCTTGTGCAGTTGATGATGTTGTTGACCTAGGTGAATCTGATTTTATCGAAGGAATTAGAAATCATATCGAAGATGGTGTTGATTTTATAACAATTCATTCAGGACTACTTAGAAGTTCTATACCTTTTATAAAACAAAGAATGATGGGTGTTGTAAGTAGAGGTGGAGCACTCATTTTAAAATGGATGATTCATCATAAAAAAGAAAATCCTCTCTATGAAAATTTTGATGAAATATTAGATATGGCAAAAAAATATGATGTAACATTAAGCTTGGGTGATGGTCTAAGACCAGGTTGTATAAAAGATGCAACTGACAAAGCACAGATTTCTGAACTAAAAGTTATTGGTGAATTAACCCTTAAATCCTGGGAAGAAGGAGTTCAGGTTATGGTTGAAGGACCTGGTCATATTCCTCTTGATCAAATTGAAAAAAATATTAAACTTGAAAAAGAGATTTGTCATGGCGCTCCATTTTATGTTCTTGGTCCTCTTGTTACAGATGTTGCACCAGGCTACGATCATATAACAAGCGCGATTGGAGGATGCCTTGCTGCTTATTATGGTGCTGACTTTTTATGCTATGTCACCCCAGCTGAGCACTTAGGTCTGCCAAATGTTGAAGAAGTTAAAGAAGGAGTCATTGCTTCAAGAATTGCAGCTCATGCTGCTGATGTTGCAAGAGGAATTGGAGGTGCTGTTGACTGGGACAATAAAATGAGCAAGGCAAGATCTGAACTCAACTGGAAGAAGATGCTTGAACTTTCAATTAATCCTGATTTGGCAAGGAATATTCGGGAGAGATGTACTGATGCAGATGAAGAAGTGTGTTCTATGTGTGGAAGGTTTTGTTCTGTAAAAACTAGTAAGAGTGCTATAAATGAAAGTTAAGGATATTGGTGAGTTTGGTTTAATTAATAGAATTACAAAAAAGCCTAAGGATAAAGATATTTTGGTTGGAATTGGTGATGATGCAGCAGTAATCAAGACAAAAAAGGGATTGCAGGTTTTGACAACTGACTCTCTTGTCGAAGGTGATCATTTTAGAAGAGAATGGTTTTCTCCATTTCAAATTGGTATGAAGGCAGTTGAAATAAACATCTCAGATATCGCTTCTATGGGGGCAATTCCAAAATATGTGCTTGTTTCATTTGCTTTACCAAATGACCTTGAGGTTGATTTTGTTGAAAATATCTACAAAGGTATGTGGAAATCTTGTGATAAATATAACATTGAGATAATTGGGGGAAATATGACACATTCAGAAAAAATTGTTATCTCAATTACTCTTATCGGTGAGGTTGATAATAAAAATCTAGCGTTGAGAAGCGGCGCAAAACCTGGTGATCTGATTTTTGTATCAGGCCATTTAGGTAATGGAAGAGCAGGTCTTAGAATTTTTCAAGAGGAAATTAAGGGTTTTGAAAATGTAAAAAAAGGTTATCTTGAACCAAAAGCTCAATTAAAAACTGCTTTGAAATTGTCACAATATGTTAATTCAATGATTGATATATCTGATGGACTTGCTCCAGAAATTAGACATATTTGTAATGAAAGCAAATGCGGAGCAATAATCTATAAGGATAAGATTCCAATTTCTGAGGAAGTAAGAGGGGCTGCAAAAAGACTAAATGAAGATCCATATGATTATGCTCTCTTTGGTGGAGAAGATTTTGAACTTGTGTATACTGTTTCAAAAAAAAATATTGAAAATATTAATGGTTTTTTAGTTGGTGAAATAACTAGAAAAAATGATTTTTTGCTATCAAATAAAGGAAAAGAAAAAAAATTAACAAAAAATGGGTATGATCATTTTTTTTAGAGATAATTAATAGTAATAATTAGAATTATTATATTTTCATTTATCTTACTTTCTTTGTTTATTTTTAGCTTTAGCAAAAGATAATATTGCACCTAATGCAATTGATAAAAATGCAGCCATCAGTACTCTATATTCAGAGGGCAATAAGAAAGTTATTGTATGAGCTGGAATCCAAAATCCTGGAATTGTTATTATTACTACAAAAGAAATAAAATTATTCCAGTCTACTTCGTCTAGTACATGATTTAATTTCAAATTCTTTCGTTTTTCAATAAATCTTAGATCCGCGTAAGTATCAGTAATTCTATGAAATGCCATCATAGTTGGTGCAAAGGATAAATTCATAATAGCACTAGTAAAAAAAGCAAATGCTATAGTATATCCAGAACCTGGTAATGCTCCTGTATCAATTGCAGTTTGTACACCCACTCCAAATATTTTAAAGATTAAAACAATTATTACTCCAAGAAAACCCCAGATAAATGCTCTGAATAAAAATCCATTTCGGATTTTCCATTCATTTGTAACTATTCTATAGGCTAATAAATCTCCCATTGATGCCAAAATAATAAATTTTATAAATCCTGCTAAATAAGCATAATTTGTAGTAAAATTAACAAATATTTTATTTGTTTGAGGCCAGAATAAAAATGCAATAATTCCAATTAAAGCTAAAGTCCAAATAAAATCTCCTTTCTTCAAATTAAATCCTCCTTAAGGGTCATAAAATTTGATTATCAAGTTTTATTAACGTTCAACTATTCTAACAGCCTTTCCAATGCTCCTGGTTATTGATTTTGGTTCAAGAATCTTTACAGGAACATGTAGATTTAAGATGGTAAAAATCTCATCCTCAGCTTGCTTTTCTAAATCCTCAATTTTACCTTCCTTCCATCTTTCTTCTGTTGGTTCAACCTCGACAGATAAAGATGTAATATCTCCTTTCTTTGTTTTAATAATCTGATAATTATTGCTTAAATCTTTTATTTGCATAAGAGCAGATTCAATTTGAGATGGAAAAACAATTACTCCTTTTACTTTCATCATATCATCGCTTCTACCCTTAATGCGAGATTGTATGGGAAGACATCTTCCACATTCACATTTATCTTCATAATATACTGCAAGATCTCTTGTTCTAAATCTAATAGCAGGAAATGCTTCTTTTGTAAGAGTAGTAAATACAAGCTCTCCTTCCTCGCCAGGCCCTAATGTCTCACCAGTATCTGGATTAATTACTTCGGGAAGAAAATGATCAGCATTGATATGTAATCTCTTGTGTTTGCATTCAGAAACAATACCCGGACCAATTATTTCAGTTAGACCATAATGTTCATGAGCAACAATTCCCCAACGTTTTTCAACATTAGTTCTCATCTCTTCTGACCATGATTCAGCTCCAAAACAACCAATCTTCAAATTGAAATCTTCTAGTGGATTTAACCCCATATATTCTGCTGTTTCAGCCATATACATTGAATAAGATGGAGTACAAACTAATGCAGTCGTTCCAAAATCCTTCATTATAGTAATTTGTCTTTTTGTGTTTCCAGAAGATATTGTAATAACAACCGCTCCAATTTTTTGTGCTCCCTTTTCAAAACCGTGCGCACCAGTAAACAATCCATAACCATATGCATTCTGCATAATGTCGTTTTTTCTAAGACCATTTGCCCATAAAGACCGTGCCATAACCTCAGCCCAAAGTTCTACATCATTTTTTGTATAAGGGCCTACAACAGGTTTTCCCGTAGTTCCTGAAGAAGCATGAACCTCAACAATATCATCAATTTCTGTACATACAAGACCAAAAGGATAAAATCCTCTAAGGTCCTGTTTTGTTAAAAATGGGATTTTTTCAATATCTTTTAAGGATTTTATATTACTTGAATCAATTTTTACTTCTTTTAATCTATCACGATAAAATCTATTGTTTTTAAAAACATAATCAACCATTTTTTTTAATCTTTTAAGTTGTAATTCTTTAAGTTCTTTCAAAGGCATGCATTCATACTTGGTGTCCCAAACATTTTCAGACATAATTTGCCTCCCTTTTTGGTCCCACTGAATATAGTAATATATTATAATGATTGCTGATAAGATTAAGAAATGATTTTAAACGATATCTTATATTCTTTTAAAATTTAAGTTATATAAATGATATGATGAAAATAATTGTTCTTGGTTCAGGTATGATGGGTTCAGCAATGGTTTATGACCTATCAAAATTTTCAAATTTTGAGGAAATCACAATAGCAGACAGAGATAAAAAATCCTTAGAAACTTCAAGTAATTTTTTAAAAAATCACAATATAAATTATCTAACTCTAAATGTAGATAACTCAACAGAAATAAAAAAACAATTTAAAAAATATGATATAGCAATATCAGCAATTCCATACAAATATAACTATGAACTTGCAAAAGTGTCTATAGACACAAAAACCCATTTCCTCGATCTTGGAGGAAACAATGATATTGTTGACAAAGAAAGATCACTTTTTAAAAATGCAAAAAAATCCGGTATAACAATAATTCCTGATTGTGGTCTTGCACCAGGACTTGCATCTGTTATTACTCGAGATATTGTTGAAAATATGAATAATATTGATTTTGTAAAAATAAGGGTTGGAGGTCTTCCTATAAATCCTCTACCACCACTAAATTATCAAATTGTTTTCTCACCATATGGTCTGATTAATGAGTATGTAGAAGATTCAATTATTTTAGAAAACGGTAAAATTGTAACTAAAAAATCCATGACTGAAATTGAAGAAATTAAATTTCCAAAGCCTTTTGGAGTAATGGAAGCATTTCTAACATCAGGTGGTGCATCAACTCTACCTTATACATATAAGGATAAAATTGGATATCTTGATTATAAAACTATTCGCTATCCTGGCCATTGCAAATATTTTAAACATTTATTGGACTTTGGACTTGCAAATAACGAAAAAATATGTATTGGTGATAAAGAATTTATTCCAAGAGAAGAATTTGTCTCCTTTCTTTTAAAAATCCTACCTCAAAATGAAAAAGATGTTGTTCTTTTAAAGATTTTATCTAAAGGAAAAAGAGAAGATAAAAATGTAAACATCAATTATACAATGATAGATTATTTCGATGAAAAAAACAACATTACTTCTATGATGAGAACAACTAGTTATCCCACGTCAATTATTGCTCAATTAATTGAGAATGATAATATAAAGGACCATGGAGTTTTTGGTTGCGAAGAAATTGTTCCATGCAAACCATTTTTCAGTGAATTAAAAAAGCGGGGAATAGAAATCAAGAAGGAAATAAAATGAACATTGAGCGAGATTTTTTAGACGGCAAAAATACTGCACTTTCAAAACTTGAAAAAGCAAAACAAGAAAACAAGGTTGATAAAGGAATAATTTCGATTTTAAATATGATTAACAAGTCAGATAATTACTATACTACAAGTAGTTGTTTTGGTAGGATTGTGCTACTTGAAATTCCAAATATTGGAAATAAAAAAGAGGCGGTTTTTTTAGGGAAATGGCACCGAACTATTAATTTAGACGAGTTAACCTTGGCATCAAAATATTCAAAAAAAGGGCAAATCTGGCTTCTCTCACAATCCCCAATTATTCATATTGTATCAAAAACATATGATGATGCAGATAGAATATTAAAATTAGCAATCTTATGCGGTTTTAAGAATTCAGGAATTAAATCTCTAGGAAAAAAGATTGTTGTTGAATTATGTAGCACAGAAAGACTAGATGTACCTTTGGGTATAGATGGATCATTATATTGTAAGAGAGATCATCTAGAGCTTTTAATTAATATTTCAAATGAGATAATAGAAAAATCCTCAAAAAAATTGGATAAACTAAGAAGGGAACTTAAGAAAGATTTAAGTACTCACAAATCAACAGACATCTAGGTAATGATGAAGGGAATAAAAAGAGGTCAAATAAGATTCATATTTTGGATATTAATTTCACTTTTTTTTGTTATTTATATATTTTCACTTTCATTAAAACATGAAATTATTGCTAAATTAGTTTATATTTTTATTTTTTTCATGGCGATCTTTATTTTTGTTGGCTTTTTAATATCTTTTTATTATAGATTTAAAAAGGTAAAATTTATGTTAAAAATAAAACAAGAAAAGGAAAAAAATGTTAGAGATTTTTATAGATATGAAAGATTTATAGATCCACCTGATTTCAAATCAAATAATTAATTCATATTTGAATGAGTAAGCCATGCCTCTTTTGGAATTCTTTTGTAAACATTATAAGGATCTTTCTTTTCTTTTTCAACTGCAAGTTCTTTAATTGCAATATTGTTAAAAGACCAATAATACTTTCTCATTAGTTTGCCTTTTTCTTTGAATTCTTCTCTTCTAAGCTTAAGAAGCTTTTCTCTTTGCAGATCGTAAAAAAGAGATCGAGCATATTTATCAATTGTCATATCTTCAATTTCTTTTTTACCTTTGAAGATTTCTTCTACTGTTTTTGCTAGAGCTATTGCATCCTCTTTTGACATTTCAAAACTATTTTTTAGAGCTTTTATTAATAACTGTTTCATTTAATCTTCCCCACTTGCCTTAGATTTTTGTAACTTTACTTATTAAATTCTTGTTGTACAACTGTTATCTGAAAAACTTTTACCGAATTATTTAAATCCATATTGGTTATTCATGCCTCAAAATATGGGGGAAAAATAATGACAAAAAGGATTTACAACTTCTATGCAGGCCCTGCAACATTGCCTCTTCCAGCTTTGGAAAAGGCACAAAAGGAGCTTTTGGATTTTCAAGGGACTGGAATGTCTCTTATGGAGATATCTCACAGGTCAAAAGAGTATGATGAGATGCATAAGGAAGCATCAAATCTTGTTAGAAGACTTATGAAAATTCCTGATAATTACAAAATTTTATGGCTTCAAGGTGGAGCATCAAGCCAGTTTTATATGGTCCCATTAAACTTGCAAAAGGATGGTAAGATATTTCAGTATGTTAATACTGGTGTTTGGTCAAAAAAGGCAATTAAAGAAGCAAAGTTCTATGGTGATGTTGAGGTAGTTGCTAGCTCTGAGGATGAGAATTTTTCATATATACCTAAAGATATTAGTTTTTCCTCTAATGCTGCTTTTGCTCATATTACAGGTAATAACACAATCTTTGGAACTGAATTTCATAATTGGCCTGATGTTCCAGAAGATGTTCCCCTAGCTTGTGATATGTCCTCACATATTATGGATAAGGTAATTGATGCAAAGAAATTTGGCGTAATATATGCAGGTGCTCAAAAAAACATAGGTCCTGCAGGTGTTACACTTGTAATTATTAGAGATGATCTTTTAGATAGAGTACCAGAAAACACACCAACAATGCAAAAATGGATAACCCATGTTAATAAAGATTCACTATTTAACACAGGACCCTGTTGGGCAATTTACATGTGCAAACTATCTCTTGAGCATCTTGAAGGTATTGGTGGAGTTCCTTCAATTGAAAAGTTAAATCGAAAAAAGGCAAAGATGCTTTACGATGTTTTTGACAATTCAAATGGTTTTTACAAAGGACATGCAAAACCAGATTCAAGATCACTTATGAATGTAACATTTAATCTGCCAACTCCTGAACTTGAAGAAAAATGTATAAAAGAGGCAATAGAGCATGACCTTGTAGGTTTGAAGGGTCACAGATCTGTAGGTGGTATGAGAGCATCAATTTATAATGCAATGCCTGTTGAAGGTGTTAATGCTCTTGCAGAATTTTTAAAGGAATTTCAAGAGAACAATCAATAATTTTTTTTTATTTTTTTTTATTTCTATCTGATAAATTATTACAGATTGACATTTTAACAGATTAGTTTTAAATATAATAATTTACAAAAATTGGCATGATACATAGTATCACAAGTGATGTTGAGGAGAGAAATATGTATAAAAAAATAATGATAGTTGATGATGAGCCGGATATATTGAAATCTTTGAAGACTGTTTTTAAACATGCAGATTATGATGTAGTTACTGTTGACAATGGTTATGACTGTATTACAGAACTTGAAAAAGGTTTCAAAGGACTGATACTAATGGATATTATGATGCCAGGAATGGATGGTTGGCAAACAATAAGGGAAATCGTTAAAAAAGATTTAATGAAAAACGTAGCAATTGGAATAATTACTGGTAAAGGAACAAAGAACCATCATAATATGGACGGTCTATCTTGCTATATCTATGACTATTTTTCAAAACCGCTCAACATAAAAGAACTAGTAAAAAGTGTTGAGAACTGTCCATATTTCTAAAGGCTCAATAAATATATAATACCAGAAGATAAACAAACAAACCTAGTTACAAAGAGGTATATGACATTTTGTCATTTTGACATTTTTACAAAGTAGTTTTAAATATAAAAAAAGGTGTCCTATCAATTAACATCCCATCCTATATTAGATAGGTCTGGATCGTATATTCGATTTATTCACCAAATACCTGCTTTTACGGTCCAGATGCTACCTATATTATTTTAAAAATCATCCAGTTTTTTTAATTTTTTCTCTTTAAGAATATTTTGTGATGTTTTCCATGAGTGCCTTGTATATGGTGGTAATTTTCCAAATCTATCAAGCCATGTCCTAAAAAATCTTTGGGTTATTGGATCGGCTGGATAACCGCTTCCTAAAGGAAGATTTAGTTTTTTTTCAAGTGTGCTTGCTATTTTTTTAACTTCTTCTTCTCTTCTTGATTTTGCAAGAATGGATGCAGCACTTACAACTGGATAGATTTCGTCTGCCTTGTGTTTTGATATAATTTCAACTTTATTAGAGGTTTTTTGAGATAAATTTTTACCAAAACGGTTTTCGTTTACATCAACTGAATCAACATAGCATATCTCAGGTCTGAGTTTTTTTATTATTTTTACAAAAGCGTTTAACTCAATTTCATTTAAGGTCATAATTTTCCGCATATCATCAATGTCTGCTGCGGGAATTATGAGAATTTCATATTTTTGTGCAATTTTCTTTATAATTTCTGCAAGTTCTTCTCTTCTTGAAGGTGATAGTTGTTTGGAATCTTTCACTCTGTAATCTATTAGTTTTGAATCGTCTTCAAATGTTACACCAGCAATTATAAGAGGACCGATGACAGGACCTTTAGGCAAATAGGAATCATATCATTCTATGCTCCTATTCTCTACCCGCCTCATCGACTCCACATATCATGCTTTACATGTAATTGAATTTAGTAAAAAGATGTTGCGGAAAAGATAGGCAATTTTTTATTATCTGATTTTATTCAAAGGATTTATGCCGCCGTAGCTTAGCTGGTGGAGCGGCTGATTCGTAATCAGCAGGCCGAGGGTTCGAATCCCTCCGGCGGCTAGTCTTAATTTTTGTTTTTTAGAATTTTAAATACCATCAATCCTTTCCTTTTTAATTAACAATCGTTAATTTTTTATATCATAAACGTATTTACTATAATTAATTATTAAAATATAATAAAAAAACCATAAAAAGGGAAAATTGGGTGTGTTAGATTATCATTAAAAAAAATTTAAAGAAAATAATAGTAATTATTTTAATTTTATTTTATTTTGTAACAGTTTTTACACCAGCAATAAATGCTAATACATTTTTTTTAAAACCTAAATATCTATTAAATAATGAAAAAATTAAATCAACATATGATTCTGATGGATACACTTTATTTGCCCCAGAATATTCTGGAACAACCTATCTCATAGATATGGATGGAAGTGTAGTTCATACTTGGGAAAGCGAATATATTCAAGGTTTAGCAGTATATTTACTAGAAGACGGAAAATTGATTCGAAATTGTTTGCCTGGAATTAATCCAACCTTTATGTCAGGTGGTATTACTGGGCGTGTTGAGATACATGATTGGTATGGAAATTTAGTTTGGGAATTTGAATATTTTTCTGATAGATATTGCCTGCATCATGATTATGAGGTTTTACCAAATGGAAATATACTTATGATTGCATGGGAATATAAAACATATGAAGATGCAAGAGTTGCTGGAAGAAAACCAGAAGCTATTCCTTCTAATGGAATATGGCCAGTTCACGTAATTGAGGTACAGCCAACAGGCCCTTCAAGTGGTGACATTGTCTGGGAATGGCATGTATGGGATCATCTCATTCAAGAATTTGATCCTTCAAAAGATAATTATGGCATTGTGAAGGATCATCCAGAATTAATTGACATAAATTTTATAGGTAAAACCACTCCAGAAAGAGATTGGCTTCACTGCAACTCAATTGATTATAATGAAGAATTTGATCAAATAATGTTAAGTGTTCACAAATTTAGTGAAATATGGATAATTGATCATAGTACTACAACTGAAGAAGCAGCAGGCCACTCTGGAGGTAACAGTGGAAAAGGAGGAAATCTTCTTTATCGATGGGGAAATCCACAGACATACCAGGCAGGAGATGAAAATGATCAAAAACTATTTGGTCAACATGATGCACAATGGATACAACCCGCATGTCCTGGTGAAGGTAATGTATTAGTTTTTAACAATGGCCTAAACCGTCCAGGAGAAGATTTTTCTTCAATAGTTGAATTTGTTCCACCTGTTGATAATTATGGTAATTATTATTTAGAGGAAGGTTCAGCATATGGTCCTGAACAACCAATATGGAGATATTTTGCTGAAAATCCACTAGATTTTTTCTCTCCAAGAATATCCGGCGTCCAAAGACTTCCAGATGGAAATACTCTAATTTGTGCAGGAGAGAAAGGATACTTTTTTGAGGTTACACTTGATAAAGAAATTGTTTGGGAATATACAAATCCTTATCCAAATCAAGTCTTCAATGACGTATTTAAAATTCGTAGATATCAATCAAGCTATGAGGGACTAACAATATTGAATAATGCACCTTTAAAACCTATTAATCCTGAGGGTCCTTCACAATTAAGAAAGGGAATTGAATATACTTTTTCTACTTCAACAATTGATCCACAGAATGATCAAATTTATTACTTTTTTGATTGGGGTGATGAAACCTATAGTGGCTGGATAGGACCCTTTAATTCAAGTGTAGAAGTTAATGCTTCTCATACTTGGAAAAAAAGTGGTATCTATGAAATTAAGGTAAAGGCAGTTGATATTAATAATTATGAAAGCTTATGGTCTGATACACTTTTAGTAACAGTCCCAAGATTAAAATCAGTAATTGGTTCCTACTTTTTTAGATTAATTTCTTATTTCCCAATTTTTGAAAAACTATATGATTTTATTTAAGGATTCTTTTTACCCTAACAACTAAGTCATTTATGTCAAAAGGTTTTGTTATATAGTCAACTGCTGCAAGCCCACCCATACCTTTACTCATTGTATCTCCCTTTGCAGTTAGGAATACAATTGGAATGTCCTTCCATTGAGGATTTTCTTTAATTTTTGCTGCAACATCCCAACCACTAACGTTAGGCATCATAATATCTAAAATAATAAGGTCTGGATCAGTTTCCAGCTCACTCATCTTATCTAAACACTCACTACCATCCTTTGCTCTTATTACCTCATAACCGCTCATCTCAAGCATTTGACCAACAGTATATAGGATATCAGGCTCATCATCAACAACTAATATTTTTTTACTCATTTTCTTCAGTCTCTTGTAAAATCTTATCAATCCTATCAAGAAGAGAGTCTTTATCAAAGGGTTTCATTATATAATCAGCAAGTCCTTCTTCAAGTAATACTTGTTTTCTTTTATCAGATATTTCAAGAACACTCATAAAAGCAACTTTAATATCATTTGATTTCTTGTTAATTCTATTAAATACGTCCCAACCACTCATACCAGGCATCATAATATCAAGTAAAACAAGGTCAACCTTTTCCTTCTCAAGCTGTCTAAGACATTCTTCACCGCTATAGGCAGTGATTACTTCATAACCTCCTAGCTCAAGAACAGTCCTTGTTAGATCAACAATATCTGGTTCATTATCAACAACCATAATCTTTTTCATTTCGCATCTCACCATCTAGTTTCTTTATGAATCTACAAACTATATATTAAAAACTTGTTTTTAAATTCATGCATTTATCAATGTTTTTAAATAACTAGAATATTAACACCTATCTTAAATTAACCTGAAATAATGGAGGTTAATACTATTGAATGTAGAAACAAAGGAAAAATTTAGCTTAAAAGACAAACTTTTTGCACATTTAGAATCATGGAGACTATATACTGTTGTATGGTGTGGACTTGTAAGTTTAGCAGGTTCATGCATTGCTTATGGAAGTTTTCCTCCGTTAAGAATCTCTCTTCTTGTTTTATTTATTCCAATGATGGGATGGACAGCAGCTCTTTATCTCTCTGATTTTCTTGATAGAAAACTTGATTTAATACAAAAACCACATAGACCAATTCCTTCAGGTAGAATAAAACCATATGAAGCAATAACAATTGGAGCAATTTTTGCAATAACTGGCTTTATTTTATCATTTCTTCTAACAATAAATAATGTAATACTAGTTTTTGTGGTAGCAGGGCTTGTTTATTCCTATACAAAAATATCCAAATCCCGTGGACTTGCTGGCAATGTTAACAGAGGAATAGCGACAGTTGCAGCATATCTTTTCGGAGTCTTTTCAATAGGGACTCAACTACAATCATTACCAATGTACATATGGATACTTGCATTTGTTTTTCTGTTTCATGATACTAACAGCAATCTTGTCGGTGCAATAAGGGATATGGAGGGTGATAAAAAAGGAGGATATATTACAATTCCAGTAAAATATGGTATAAAGAAATCTGTAATTATTTCCTTTACATTAACAATTATCTGGCTTTCAATTGCATTGTATATTCCATTTTATTATAAGTTTCTTAAAATCGAATTCTATTTTATGATGATACTTGATTTATTGATTTTGATTTCACTTTATATCTACTTAATTAGAGCAATAAGGAAATATACAAGACAAAAGGCATTGAGATTTCATGAATTCTTTGTAATAGAAAGAATTACATTGGCATCTGCTTTTATTTTTGGAATAGCAGATGTCTATATTGCTGCAATTATTTTTATTTGCGCAATAATAGTAACAAGTTTTTCTCAATATCTTCTTAGAAGAAGATATGAATTTATGGGGAAAAAATAAATTATGCGGTTATAATCTTGGGTGCTATTGGTAATATTAATAAAAATCTGAAAAGAATGTAGTTTTATCTGGTAAATCTAACCAAATTGATAATATCAATGGAGAAATAGTAAATATTAATAAATAATTTATATAACAAAAAATAATGCCATATATTCAATGGATAAAAAAAGAACTACATCGAAATTAATATATTTATTTATGGAAAAAATAGGTACAAAAATAGATCCATATAAAATAAAAAGATTTGTTGATTTCACTTTTATTTTAATAGAAAATTCGATTGTAAATCTAGATAAACTACACAACATTTATTTCGATTATTATAATGATATGATAACAAATGAAATTGCACTTACAGATATAACAAATGATAAAAAAGTTTTACATATAGGTAGCGGTTCAATTCCTGTAACATCTATTCTTATTACAAAAAAAACAGGCGCTCAGGTTGTAGGTATTGATAACAATCCTGATTCAATTAAAAAAGGAAAATCTTGTATTTTAAAAAATAATTATTCTGACAAGATTCAATTATTAAATGAAGATGCTGAATCTTTTCAGGTTAATGAATTTGATGTAATTATTGTATCTCACGGTGTAAAACCAATAAAAAAAATATTAGATCATATCTCAAAATCAATGAAAGAATCTGCACTTGTTATATACAGAACATCTTCTGATCCAAATGGAGAAATCTCAAATAATGATAAATTTATAAAAGAAATTTTTAATATTGATAGGATAGTTGCTCAAAAAAAGAATGCTTTACTTATTTCAATTCTTCTAAAAAAGGAGCCAAAAAAATGATTTCTCCCTGGATGAAAAAAAAAGATTTAAAATGTGTGATTCTGGGTGCAGGAAAGGGTACACGGATATTACCATATTCAATAGAAAAACCAAAAGTAATGCTCGAATTTAACAATAATCCTTTATTAAAGTATGTTATTGATTATTGGAAACAGTTTACAGAAGATTTTATTTTTATAGTCGGTTACAAAAAAGAGCATATTATAGAGTATGTTAAAAAATTACCAATAAAGTATGATTTTATCGAACAAAAAAAACTAAGAGGAATAGCAGATGCAATAAAACATGTTAAAGACCTAGTTTCAGAAAATTTTATTGTTGTACTCGGTGATTGCATCTGTAATGGTTCATTTATCTTTCCTGAAGATATGGATCAAGGAGTAGGAGTTTGGGAAACTGAAAATATTGAATTTATAAAGAACAGTTACTCTATTGAAATTAAAAACGGTTATCTAAATATGGTTGTTGAAAAACCAAAAGTAATTCCAAATAAATATTGTGGTATGGGGTTTTATTTTTTCAAGAAAAAGATCTTTGATTATATTGATAAAACCCCACCATCAAATTTAAGAAATGAAATTGAGATTACAGATGTAATTCAAAATATGATTGATAGTAAAGAGCAAATTAAACCTGTATTTTTCAAAGGTAATTATCTAAATGTCACATTTCCAGAGGATCTAAAAAATTGGAAATAAAATTATCAAGAAACAATATTTTTCTTAACTATTTCAATTAGACGTTTTGTTGCTTTTTTTTCACCAGGCTCCTTTGTAAGTGTTTCTGATAGTTTTTGCGCATTCTTAAGATAAGTGTCATAATCACTAAATATTGTATTTATTGCATCCAGTAGATCGCTTTTTTTAAAAAATTTCTTTGAGAGTCTTATTCCAGCACCTTTTGTAACAATATTATCAATATTATATTGATGTTCACAATACATTGGAATTCCTATTATTGGTTTTCCAGAATAAGCAGAGGTATATACAGTTCCACGACCTCCATGAATAATTGACAAATCAACTAATTTATTTACGAGTTTAGGTGATTTTATGAACTTCTTAAGTAAAATATTTTCATTTACTTTTGGTAGATTTTTTTCTTCAATTGTTGTGTAAACAGCAATAACATTATGGTTTGTTGTATTCAATGCCTTCATTATATTCAAGTACAATTTTTTATCACGAGTATTTCCCATCATTAAAAGGATGGATTTTCCAGGTCTATTTATGTGTCGCTTAATATCAGCATCCAGAGTATCTTTTTGTTTTTCTAAAAGACCACCAGAAATCGGACCAATGAAATTTTCAATTGGAAATTTTTTTGTAGGTTCAATTCCTAAGAAATTTATATCATCACAAATAAAGTTATAATCACCTAATAAAATATCATTAATATTATTAAATGGCTTAACACCATACTTTTTTGCGACTCTATTAAAATCTCTTACTAGGATTTTACTATTTAAAAGAATGTATTTAGCAATTTGATTTTTTATATAATCTGGTATAAGCTTGAAAATGGCATTTTCATAATTTTCTGGAAAACTGATTGATGCCTGCCTATAATATGGAGGAATTGATGTTCCAGATGTAATAACAATTAATGGAATATTTAATGCTCTTACAGATACACTTGCTGTTGGATTAAAAGTAGTTATAATTATATCTACACCTGCTTTTTTAAAGGCCTGGATTTCATCTTTTACAAATGATTCAATTAAATTTTTATCATAAACTGCAAAAAGTATTTTCTCATATGGGATTTTATCAATTTTTCCTTTTTTTCTTAATTCATCAATTTTTTTTTCCCAAGTGATTCTTTTAAGTTTTATCAATTTGCAGTCAATATCTTTTGATAAATGTTCAAATTTTCCACCATGACTAAAAATGATTAATTTTCCACCTTTTTTTTGGTATATTTTTGCAATTTTTAATAAGGGTAAAGCTTCACCAATACTAGTGAAACATGGGAAAAATCCTACAATTGGTTTATTATCATTTTTTTTGATTCTTTTCATCACTCAACTAATAATAATAATCAATTTAATATAATAATGTTATTATTCCAATTCCTGCCCAATTTTGTTTTTTATTTTCAACAATTTCAATTGTATCATATTTTGATTTTATCTCATCCCAAAAAATGTTTACTTCATTTCCCTTTATTTTTGATTTTACAATATCATGAAGGACAATAATCCCACCTTTTTTTACTAAGGGACTATATAATTCAAAATCTCTTTTTACACCTTTATATGTATGATCCGCATCTATAAATAAAAAATCTAGTTTGTTCCCAGCTAGAATTTCCATTATTTTTTCTTTTGTTTCCAACTTATGTGAGTTTTTTCTAATCAAATGTATACTTTGGTTATTGATAGCAAATTCGTTATATAATTTCTTTCTAGTAAAAATATAACCACCACCAAAATTCCCGCCTGGTAAATCAATACTTATTATTTGGGCATCATCAGTAGCAATCCTTGTAAAAAGAAATAGTGTACCACCAAATGCTGTACCAATTTCAAGTATATATCTTGGTTTTTTCTTATCTAAAAGCTTAATTAATTCAAAAAGCTCATATTTCACTTGTAAAGTCTTTATTACTCCAAATAAAAATTTTTGAGTAAAATCAATCAATTCTTTTAAATTATAACTTCTATCTATTTTTTTTAATTTATTAATTGCATAAGGGTATAAAGGAGCTAGAACTATCTGAACAAATACATATCTAAAAATATATTTTACAAATGTTTTAAAATCCTCAGGTTCAGAAAATTCAAAAATTATTTTTAATAAACGAAGAAAAGTGTTCATTATCTATACCCTTTTAATAGATTTAACGATTTTAAATTAGTATATATTTTAATTATATATAATATATGATTAGACATGGTTAATGTGTAAATTATTTAAAAGAAAAATCAATAGCATGAAATTAAAAAATTAACATCTGGAGGTTAAATACCATTATAGAGAAATTTGCCCCATTCGTAAAATCAAGACTTCAAAAAAGTTCTGGATCTAATAAAGGTCTATTTGGTAGATTTTCAAGAAAAACAATTGATAGAATTCAATTATCAAGACTTAAAAAAAATATTAGATATGCATATAATACTTCACCATACTATAACAATCAATTCAAAAAAAATAATCTAAAACCTGGTGATATCAAAAAATTTTCTGATATGACAAAGATACCCTATACACCAACTGAGGATCTTCAAAACGATCCAAAATCCTTTTTTTCAGTTCCTGAAGATAGGTTTATTAGAGTTTTTACCACATCTGGAACCACTGGAAAACCGAAAAAGGCATATTTTACAAAAAGTGATATAAAAAAAATTGTTGACTCAGCAACAAACGGTGCAAAAATAATGTATGGTATAACAAGCAAAGATATCATTCGTTTAACTTTTGAAGTAGGATATGGAACAGAGATTTGGGGTAATAGATACTGTTTGAGCAGAGCTTATGAAAACCTTGGTGCCTTAATTATTGCAACTGGAAGATTAAATGTTGAAGAAGAATTAGAAATTATAAAAGAATATAAACCAAATATTTTTGGGGATGTTTCATCACGAGTAAATTATCTTACAAAAGAAATGGGTAAGCTCTGTGATCTAAAAGAACTCGGTATCAAAAAATTTCTAATTGGAGCTGAACCGACTCCAAGCTCTATGAGAAATGAGATTGAAGAAGCTTGGAATGCAGACGTTTACATAGGATATGGACTAACTGAAATTGGATTACTTATGGCAGGAGAATGTGAAAAGAAACAAGGGATGCACCTAAGTGAATTTAACTTTTTTACAGAAGTTGTAGATCCTGAGACCGGTGAACAACTTGAAGATGGTGAAATCGGAGAATTGATTTTTACGACATTTGATAGAGAAGGAATGCCACTTATAAGATATAACTCCCATGATTTAGGAAGAATAATTCCAGAATTATGTAGCTGTGGTCTTCCCTTAAAAAGAATTGAAATTAAGGGGAGATCAGATGATTTGATACCAATTGGAGCAGGAGATAACCTTTTTCCTATAATGTTTGATGAAGCATTGTTTAGTATACCTGAAATTCAAGATTACCAAGTGGTTTTTGATAAAAAGGATGGAAAGGATTTAATAACAATTATAGCAGAGACAAATGTTATAAAAGATTCAATTAAAGATAAAATTGTTAAGTCAATAAAGACTATGCCTGAAATAAGAAATGGTATCGAACAATCAAAAACTATTTCAGAACCTGTTGTTGAACTTGTAAAACCAAATACCTTTAAAAGAAATACGATAAAAACAAGAAGACTTATTGATAAAAGAAATCTTTACGATTAAAACCTTATATTAAAAATAAATATCAATGCATTAGAGTTTTAATTCCCATTTTTATCATATAATTATCGTTTATAGTAAGAGATTTTTTAAATTGTCTAATAATGTAATTAGGTCTTAAATAGAATTTTTTAAAACCTTTTCCACAGAATTTTCGCAATTCCTCTATAGTAAAATTGCTTAAGTTTTTCCTTGAATCTGCCAAATGGCTATATCCATCTTCACTAATTTTTCCGCTCTCTATTGCTTCTTTCCACAAATCAGAACCATACTGATAGCTTAAAGGATTAAAAAATGCAATATCCAGTGGAAGAGAACAAGAGAAATTTATGGTTTGATTAATATGCTCTTCTGTTTCGATTGGCGCGCCTAATATAAAAGAACCCATAGTTATGAAATCCATTTCTTTAGCAAGATTAACAGCTTTTCTAATTTGAGATAAAGATATCTTTTTATTATAATAATCAAGGACATCTTGATTACCTGATTCAATACCAAAGCCTATAAACTTCACACCTGCTTTTTTCATTTTTATATACAAATCTCTTTCAGCTGTATCAACTCTTGCCCCACCAATGTAAATATCTAATCTCAAATCCATTTTGATAAGTTCATCCATTATCCTATGAGCACGTTTGACATCAACAAGAAAGTTATCATCTATAACCATCACAGACCTAAATTTATTATTAATCTCATTAAACTCCTTTACAATATTTTCAGGAGATCTTTTTCTAAAAGTCTCCATAGTTGTTACATGTCTAGTACAAAATTTACAACGAAAAGGGCATCCTCTACTCGTAATTATCGTGGTAAACTTTTTTTTCCCAAAATCAATACCTTTCATCTTACCATATTCATACTTATCTACTAGGTGGCGAGCGGGAAAACTTAAGGAATCCAAATCCATAATTACTTCTGCTTGTTTTCCTTTTTTTATTTTGCCATTCTCTTTATAATAGACACCTTTACATTCAGAAAGTCTTTTTTTACCATTCAATGATTTTACTACATCTTTTATGGCATACTCTCCCTCACCTTCAATACTTATATCAGCATCAGGGATATCTTCTAAACATTTTTTAGGTTGGAATGTACAATGAGGACCACCAATTATGATTGGGATTTCTGGATTATTTATTTTTATTTTTTTTGCTACTGAAGCTGATTCACTATAGTTTTTTGAATGAACACATAAACCTATTGCATCATATGATGATAAATTTTGAATTTTTTTCTCAGGTTTCTCTTCAAAATGATAATCAAAAACTTCGAGACAATGACCATCATTTTCTAAGGAACTAGCGACATATAACATTCCAATTGGGGGTAAATATGAGCCAAATGAAATATTTTTTTTACGACTCAAAATATAACTTCCTGAAGGTGGAAAAATGAAAAGCAATTTCATATAAATCTTCCTCCCCAAATGTTATTAACTCAGATTCCTGAGTTTTATCCGAACTATTTTAATTTTAAACAAAGTAGTAATATTTAATTCTTACTAAATTTAGTGATTATAGATAATCATTCTTTCATATTATTAGTTTCATATGAACAATTTTTTCTAAAGTTTAAAAAAAACCTTGGATGTGGTGCTAAATTAAATAAAGCAGATCCTTTTCTTTTCAGATAGTGTGATTCAAAATCAATCTTTAAACCAACTCCCTTTGGTGGTTTTAAAATATCAATTTTTAAGAAGTTATGACCTAGTTTTGATGGTTGTCTCTGTTGTACAATCTTACAGTCGCCTTCTAATTGTATAGTTTTTTTTCCATCTGTATACGAACCTTTCATTCTACCAGGGATTTCTGGCATTATAAAAGCTTTGTAAAATCTGTCACCCTCAAACTTGTCAATATATTCATATTCCTTACAAACTGGCCAAACCCTTAACTTGAAATTTTTATCATTCTTTTTAGCAAAAATTGTAAGATCAACTGGATAATAAATATCATAATCCTTAATATATAAAATTTTGTTATATCGAAATGATACATTACCAAAATCTATATAGTGATTTCCTTCTGTAAACAATGTCAAGACACCAAATGCAGGACCTTCACTAACCCAAAATAGTGAATTTCCATAAAAAATACTCCAGTCATTTTCAAAAATACCCCAAAACCAGTCATAGCCAAATGGATTATTTTCAGTTGTAAAGGAAATTCTATTTGGTATTTTTGGATTTTTTTCTGACATCCACCAATAAAAAAGATTTGCATATGTATTAATTGTTTTTCTTAATCCTGAAAGTTTTTGGAAGGGATTTGTATATGACCAATTCCCATATGCATGTTCTAAGTACCCAGTTCCATTTATTTTAAATGATTTATCTTTCAATTTGAGATTTCCAGATAGATCATAATTTAAAAGCCATCCATATCGATAATAATCAAGTCCAATAGGAAGATATCCATTAGTTACATCTTGTGCACTCCAATGAGGAAATATCTTTGCTTTATAATTAAAATTTGCAGAAAAACCTTGTTTTTCATCCTCAAAATTAATCGTATAATCCGGGTATAGTCCTTTTATTGAGTTTTTCTCATATTTAATATCAACTTTGTTTTTTTTATGAGTAAATTTGTTAATATCATCATTAATTGCTTTTCTTGCTACTAATTTTTTAGAAGTCATATCAAAAAGATGGTAAAGAAAAAAGCATGATGGTGTTTCAAGTTCATAAGCAAATGATGCCTTTAGATTCCATTTTCTATTGTCCTCTATTGTTTTAAATAGGGTTTCTATGCACCACCATTCCTTCATAGAGGGATAATGATCACCCTCATCTTCTGGTGTCCAAGGATTTTTTTCTTTATTTTCTCTTGATATGTTTTTACTCTTCATAAAATCAATTTTGATATAAGATATTTAATAATTTAGAAAGCAAAATCTCTCTTGTAGTATCTTCTAAACGAAATACTTGTTGCAGAAGGAATAACTCCATAAAATTTCTTGGTTGTAAGTGCGATTCTTGTAATATTTTTTAACAATTTGAATGGTGAATAAAACTCTTTAGCTACCTTTCTTGCACCATTATAAAGTTCCTCTACAGTCATATTTTTTGGTTGAAAAACAACATCAACTTGATTATATTTACTCCAATCTTTTGTGAGTATTCTGCCCTCTTTATCAAGTCTTTCAAATAGAGGTGTTCCTGGATAAGGTGTTAGGATATTTACTTCAAGAACGTCTATGTCCCAATTATTTATCGTTTCAAGTGTTAAATCAAAAATATCATTTTTATCTTCGTCAAATCCAAAAATTATTCCTCCTTGAATAGTCATTCCATGATTATGAACTCTATCAATCATTCTTTTAAAATCTTCAACCTTATTATGATTCTTTTTTATATTGTTTAATGCCTCTTGACTGACAGATTCAAAACCAACAAACCATTCAACACAACCTGATTTTCTAGCTAGATTTAAAAATTCATCATCAACATTTCCTAAAATATTTGTAGTTCCATTTGCAACCCATCCTTTATGCACCTTTTGTCTTATCAATTCCTTGAAAAGTTCTTGTGCATATTTTCTATGTATGGTAAGATGAGGATCATGGAAAATAAAAATTTTATTTGGCATGTTTTTTATCTCTTCAACAACATCCTTTATTGGCCGTTGTTTTACAACATTACCACAAAAACTACTAATTGCACAGAATTCACAACGATTTGAACACCCTCGTGTAGTTTGAATCGCTCCTAGAAAAGGATTAGATTTTATAAGATCTCTTCTTAGAGGTGGTACTTTTGAGATGTCAAAATCATGATCCCGTTTATAAACCGGTTTCAGTTCTCCTTTTTCAAAATCATTTAAGGCTCTTTCCCAATTTACTTCTGCCATGCCCATTATGACGCTATCTGCATGCTGTTTTGCTTCATCTGGCATTGCAGTAGGATGGTATCCACCTAAAATAACAGTCTTTCCACATTTTCTAAACTCATCAGCTATTTTATAAACTCTTGGTGCAGTCATTGTATAGCAGGTTATTCCTACTAGATCATAATCTCCATCAAAATCGATAGTTTCGTAATTTTCATTAACAATTTCAACAGAATGTTTATTCGGTGTTATTGCAGCAAGATGGGGAAGTGTAATAATTGGGTATCCAGAGATTATTTTACGCCAAGAATTCTTATCTCTATAAGTTGTCACACCATGTTCAATTGCTGGAAATACTAGTAGAATCTTCATAATCTCCGAGGAATTAAGAGATATTGATTTGATATATAATATTTTTTATAGATAACAAAAATAAGAATGTGATATATACCAATAAAATAAATGAAATAAAACAAATTTAAATATACTAATCTTAATTTATATTTGAAATTGCATATGGTGGTGGTTTATTTTTATTATCACTTCCAATAACTTTTTCAACCTCTTTAATTTCGAATTGAAAGTTGTCACCAAATATATTGTAATATTCTTTTTTTATTTCTTCAAAAAGGATTTCGTTTGAAGGTAGTTCGTTTCTCTTATCTTCATTTATAACAACAAGTATTTCAATTCTATCTATTTTCTGTTGGACAACCTGATATTGTAAGATTTTATCAGTTTTGAGTCTCTGCATGGCTGCATCTATACCTCTTGTAAAAAAAACCGGTGTATAGTATCTTCCATCAGGTGATTTTATTTGATTTACCCTTCTTCCGTCTATTCTTTTGATTAATTGTGAATGTATTCCGCATGGGCATATCTTATAGAGAGGTGTTAGAATATCATCAAGACCTGAATATCTTATGAAAGGAGTTCCTTTTCCAAAAAATCTCGTCATTGTAATACGACCAGGTTCACCTGAGGAAACAGGTTCTCCATTTTCATTTA